>JAABUM010000304.1_pt1 | contig 94524 bp, 83 predicted proteins | sample 5559161 | NCBI WGS metagenome assembly JAABUM01 (sample SAMN10711868, study PRJNA513369) | rock metagenome | isolation source: Antarctica rocks | place: Antarctica: Victoria Land, Siegfried Peak nord
CTTCCCGAACCAGCGCGTCAACGCCGGCTCTTGATCAGACTTCTATGGGCTTTCAGATCATCCTCGGGAAGGTGCGCTCCTTCACGTCACCCCGCCGAGGGCCATCCACAGGTTCTGATCATTGCTCGCGTACTTGTGGCTGAAGCGCCTGAGGGCCTGAGGGTCTGAGGGTCTGAGGGTCTGAGAGAGTGTTGAGGTGGGCTGCCACAAAACCCGCGACCGTGCACCGCGAGCTGCCTTCGTTGACCAGGAGAGAAGCATGACCATCAAGGACATCGGGCCCGAACCCCAAAGCTTCGATCTCGAGAAGGCGACGCTCGCGAACACCAGCTATCGCGCCGTCGCCTGGTCCGGGAAGTACCTTCAGCTGACACTCATGTCGATACCCGTAGGTGAGGAAATCGGCCTTGAGGCGCACCCGGAGACTGACCAATTCCTACGACTCGACGCGGGCCGGGGCCGCGTCCAAATGGGCCGCACGAAGGATCGACTCGACTTCGACCGGGAGGCCGGGGATGGCTGGGCAATCTTCGTGCCCGCCGGCACTTGGCACAACGTCACCAACATCGGTGACGAGATCCTGCAACTCTACGCCGTCTATGCGCCGGTCCACCACGCGTCGGGCAAGATCCATGCCACAGCCGCCGACGCGGAGCGCGACGAGGACTCAGGCAACGACGAGCCGCCAAGCTGGTCGGTCCAGCCTGTCAAGCAGCCGTCGGACGAGCACGCCTGACCAGCGAGGGCTCTGCTCGTCGCGTCAACGTCGACCTCGACGTCGTTCAACCGTGACCGCTGACGCTGCGGTGTGACGCACATCGCGCTGCTGAGGGACAGGGACCTTTCGTCGCCCATGGTGAACGCCCAGGCGCAGAGTGCTCGGCATCGGGGCCGGCAGACCTGCAGAGGGACCTGGACGCAAGGTCTGCGGCGTCCCCCCCGCCCGGCTGGGCCGTCAACGTCCAGATCGTGTTTCCCCGCAGGTGTGGCCGGCCCCCAGGATCGCGTACCGCAGCACGCCGGGGCCTGCTGAAGAGCTCGGACCTGTGAAGGGACTCCCCCATGTCTGAGCCCGCGATCACCGGACTTACCGGCAGCGGTGCCGCGGGGGTCCACCACGCGCCTTGATCGCCCAGCCCAGGTCATCATCCCTGGGGGACGCAGCCCGATCCGGTGCACGTACTCCCCCGCGATGTCGTCCCACGCCACCGGACAGGTACTTGTCGATCAACCGTCCGGTGTCCGGGTCCTTCCGAGCGGCCCGCACCGCCACCAGGTGGTACACCGGCCGCTTCCAGATCCCAGCTTGCATGCAGAAATTTCGCCAGTGCCGCCCGTTAGCGCAGGCCGAGCTTGCGCGCGCAGCTGGACCACGGGGAGAACCCGCGGGCCGAGCGCACCTTCTCGGCGATGAGTATCTGCTGCTCGCGGGTGGCCTTGCTGGGCAGCGGCGCGTAAGCCCCACCGCCGTTGCTCAGCCAGGAACCCCGGTCCAGCTGCACGCCGCCGTACAAGCCGTTGCCGGTGTCGATGGCCCAGTTTCCCCCTGACTCGCACCGAGCGAGGCTGTCCCACACGCTGCTTCCGGAGCGTCCTGGAGCAGCGGGGACGGTGTAGCCACCGCCAGAGGCAGGCGTCTTGCTGCTCGGCTTCGCGGTTGTTGTTGGCGCCGTCGTGGCTGTTGTCGAGGTCGCCGACTGCGCGGACCGGGCGGTAGGGGTCGCACTGTTGGCGTCGCCTCCCGAAGGGGACTGGGGGGCGAGAGCACCGCCGATGCCCAAGAGGACGACGCCGACAGCCGCGGTAACCAGGGCGGTCTTGCGGCCCGGGATATGGGCCCACCGGATGCGTCCTCGGATGAGGGCCGCGAACCCGACACCGAGCACACCGAGTCCGAGAAGAATGAACACATAACCCATAACGCCCCTCCTGTGCAGGACCTCACAGCATGAGGGGCCGTGATGGGTCTTCCGTGACGTCGGGGCCGGGCGTAGCGTCTGTTTGCGGGTCCGGGAAGTGGCTGATCCGTACTATGGATGTGCAGGATGTAGGTCGACCGCGCTGGGTTCTTGAGTCGCCCCGCAGTGCCCTCCCGGCCCGCTCCGAGTCCGCACCGGCCGCCAGCTCGTGATCGGCGAGCAGCTGGCGATAGAGGGCGTCGGAGATCCTGCGCTTGAGTTCGAGGACGGCGACGGACGCCCGAGCCGCTGGAACCCGCTGCGGGCGCTGCGCGTCCTCCACTGGTACGACGGCCAAGGAAGACTCGCGGCCACGTCGTTGAGGTATCCGCCGGGCCGCCTGGCCTCGACAGTTCACGCAGCACCGGCGGTCCTCACCCCGGCCCCGCGTCCGGACCTTTGCACCGTAGCCCGGCGTCACCGTCCGGACAACACGGGCATCGGCAGGGCACCGCGCCCGGCGATCACAAGCCCAGTCGCTCGGCGGCGATCTGGGTGCCTTGAACGCGGGCGGTGATCTTCTCGAAGGCGACGTCGCGGGCAAAGTCCGGCGAGCCGTGTTTGGGCTTGTCGTCGATGCTGAACGGCGAGAAGCCGCAGTCGTCCGTCGAGCCGAGCCGCTCTTTGGGGATGTACCTGGACGCAGTCACCAGGTCCGCCGCGACCTGTTCGGCGGTTTCGACGGTCGGGTTGAGCGGGTCGATCACGCCGATGAAGCACACTTGGGGGACGCCGTTGGCGTCGTCGCGGCTGTGCTCGCCGACCAGCCGATAGACACGCTCCTTGTCCTGCTCGCTGGCCAGCTGCATCAGGAAGTAGCCGGCGTTCATCCGAAACATTGACGGCAGCAGCTCCGCGTAGTCGACGTCGGCCGAGTGCACCGAGTCCATGTCGCCGCCCGGGCAGGTGTGGATCCCGATGTTGACGCGCTCCTGCGCCGAGAACCGGTCGATGACGCGGTTGTTCAGCTCGATGAACTGCTCGAGCATCCTGCGGCCAGTCCACGGGTTGCGTGGGTCGTTCTTGGCTGCCAACCGGCCCTCGGTGAAGTCGATCGACACCCGCTGGGCACCGACAGCGAAAGCCTGGCGGATGTCCTTCTCCGCTTCGTCGCAAACATCACGTAGGAACTGCTCACGCGAGTAGCCGTCGACCTCGCCATCCAAGGGGTACAGCAGTGACATCATCGACGGCGCGATCACCGCCTGCTTCATCGGCTTGGTGGCATACGGCAACGACTTGGCCAGGTAGTCCGCCGCGAACGTCTTGTAGCGGAACGGTCCGCCGGTCAGCCGCGGCAGCTGCCGATGGTGGCCATCGTCGAAGATGGCGAAGTACTGGCCGTCGGCGGCCAGGTTCTGCGCCAAGCCTGTACCGGCGAGGGTGTCGGTGAGCGGGTACGTCGCGAAGCTGGAGGCCCGCTGCTCACCGTCGGAGACGATCGGGGCGCCGGTGGCCTCCATTCGCTGGATCGAGTCCTGGCAGGCGGCGTCCTGCTGCCCAGCCAGCCCCTCAAAGCTCAGGCTGCCGGCGTCGTACGCCGCGATGGCCTCCTGCAGGCGCGTCGGCCGCGGGAGCGAACCCACGTTCTCGGTCGGGATGGGCATCCTGGATCTCCTCGTCGACGGCTGTAAGCGGTGCATCACCGACCCTAGTGACTGGTTGGCCCCTGTGGCGACGGTGGACACGCCGGCGTTCGAGTCGTGTGGTCGGTCATGCTCGTGCACGGGCCTCGTATGCGGCGAAGCTGACCGCCAGCGTGTGTCGCAGATCCAGGGTGGCGTGACGGCGGAAGCCCGCCAGGCCCTCGTGCTCCTCCTCGCCCATGTGCTCGTCGTTGGCCGTGCGAGCGGCACTCACTCCCTCCCACCAGCCGGCTGACCCGACGTCGTGCCGCTTGGCCCGGGTGCACGAAGGGCGTGGTGCTCGCGAGCTGGCGGAAACCCAGGCGGCGCAGGATCGGTCGGCTCTGGTCGGATGCGTCGACCTGCCGGCATCGAGAGCCGGCGGCGCAGCAAGCGCTGCCCGATGTGCCGCGAGCGAGCGGAACACCCCGCGCCCGCGCCACTCTCGAAGTGTCCCGCCACCTCGCAGGCTCGCGAACCCGGTCGCGCTGGGCACCTCGACCCGGCCGGCTGCGATCGGGGTACCGCCTGCGACCATCAGCAAGGCTGCCACGGCGTGCGGCCGACGAGCCAGCCCGGCCTCGAGCGCCGTCCCAAGTGCTGCGTGGTCGCCACCGAACACCTGATCATGCACGCGTACCAGCTCGTCGGCGAGCCACGCCCAGCGAGGACAGCCCTCTCTGTCAACCTGTGGCTCATCAGCCTCAGGACGTGTTCTTCTCCAGGACGTGTTACGTCTCCTGCGTGGAAGCGGTCACCAGAAATCACCATGGTTCACGACCCTTCACCGGTCACCAGGTCGTCACTGCGCCGGCAACCTGATGCAGTGCACGTACGTCCATCTGGACCCGGGCGAAACGGCGCGGGGACCAGGTCTGCTTGCCGTTAGCCCGGATCCGGTGCACGTACTCCGCCCTCGATGCCCACCACACCTCACCGGACAGGTACTTCTCGACCAGCTGTCCCGTGTCCGAGTCCTTTCGAGCGGCCGCACCGTCCCCAGACGGTACACCGGCCGCTCGCAGATTCCGGCATGCATGCACGCAGGCTTCGCCCGGTTCCGTCCCGTTACCGCAGGCCGAACTTGCGCGCGCACACGGGTGGAGGAGTTGTTGATGGGGGTGGACCGTGATCCGACTGTCGAAGGCGATCTTCTGGGGCTGACCCCGGATCGGGGGTGTGCCGGTCAGCCTTCGCCTCGGCGTGGATCCGCTCGATCTAGTGGTTGTTGCCGTCGACCAGTGCCACCCAGGTCCGGACATGGGCAGGGTCGCGACGCTCGGCCTCGGTGAACGCGGCGGCAATCACGGCCGCCGCGTCGTCGACGACCGAGGCGGTGAGCCACGTGTTCTTCGCGGCCGGCGCTGGGCGAGCAGCGGTGCTGGACTCGGTGGGCATGATGTCCGCCGGACGTCGTGGCAGCGGGGTCAGGTCGTAGACGGCGGCGAGTCCTCCATCCGCTTGTGGTTGCCTTTCTCTCCTTTGGGCAGCCGGGTCGCCAGCTTGGTCCTGGCTCCCTGGGCCGCCTTCGCGGTGGCCGGGCGCAGTGCGTCCGGGCGCATGACCACGCCCTTGCCGTCGGCGGAGAGGACCAGCACCTCGCCTGCCTCGGCGGTCGGCGCGCACCGCTCAGCGGAGCAGGCGTCGAAGTCCACGGCGGTTGCGGCAGCGAGGGCCTGCAGTTGACGCGTGCCCACCGTTACCCCGGTGGCCCGCTGCACGGCGGCCGCTGCCCCGGTGCAGCTGCCGCGGGTCGCCTCAACGGCGGCGAGGCCGCGTAGCCCGTGCGCATGTTTCTCCGCCAGCAGGTTCAGCACGCCATCCACCGGGGTTCAGGTTGCCCGCGCCCTTGGCCCGGTAAGCGCACCGGGTAACCCTCACCGTGCCGAACACGCTCGCCAACGCCCGCACGTGCTCGGCCCCCAGCGCCCGACGTTCCCGCCCGTCCGCACCGGTGACAACCCTCAGCCGAGGCTCCCGCGCGGCCCGCAGGTCCAGATGGCGCGAGAAAGCCCCACCCGGCCGCACTCGTCGCTGCTCACTGACGGCGGTCGGGCAGCGCGGCCATAGCGGTCCGGCCCTGCTCCGCGTCGAAGTACTCGCGCCAGTGGACGACCTGGCCGTCACGGACGTCGAAGACGCCGACCAGCGGGATCGAGGCCCACGTCCCGCCACGGGCGAAGTTGTCCACCCGCTCCGCAAGGACGTGGCCGCCTCGGCTGCTGATGCGCGGCACGTCCCAGCGGACGTCGTCCATCGTCGTGGTGACCTGCCGCATCGTGGCCAGGACGGCTGCAGGTCCCCGCAGGGTCCCCAGCTCCCCGTTGACGAACTCGACGTCCGGGGACAGCAACTGCAGCACGAGGTCGTCGCGACCCTCGACGATCGCTGCGATGAGCCGACGTACAACTGCTTCCGCGCCCGCGCCGGCAGCCCGGCGGCCGGCGGCGAGCAGCGCCGAGGACACGTCCCACAGCCGCGCGGCAGCCACCGGGTTCAGCGCGTGCTCCCGTACGCCGTGCAGGCCGTCGGTCACTGCCGCGACGACGTCGGCCTGGTGGCAGTCCTCGAAGTAGCGGCCGCTGACGTGCTCGAGCTCTGGGGCGCTGGCGAGCAGGGCAGACGTCGCGGCGCCCTGCTCGACGGACTTCACCTGCCCGCCGCCGGCGGACGCCTCCTTCGCCTGGGCGAGTTCGTCAGGATCCCAGTGCCGCTGCAGGTCGGTCCACACGCCCCCTGGCATGAGTGCGTTGGCAGTGATCCCTTCGGGCTGCCACCGGCGCGCGGCCTCGACGGCGAATAGCACGTTCGCGGTCTTGGACTGCCCGTACGCGAGGTCCGGGTCGTACGGCCGCCGCGCGAAGAACAGGTCGTCGAAGTCGACGGGGGAGCTGTCGTGACCGCTGGAGCTGACGACGACCACGCGGGCGTTCCCCGACGCTGCAAGCGCGTCGTGCAGGCCGGTGGCGAGGGCGAAGTGCCAGAGGTGGTTGGTGGCGAACTGCAGCTCCCATCCCTCCGGGGTGTACTGCTCGGGGGTCTTCATCACGCCGGCGTTCGCGATCAGCACATCCAGGGGGGCGTCCCAGGCGGCGACCAGGCGGTCCACCGAGCCTACGTCTGACAGGTCCAGCTCGCGGACGTCGACGGCGGCCCCGGGCTCGGACTGCTCGACCTGGCGGGCCGCCCGGTCGCCGGCCGCCGTGTCGCGGACGGCCAGGGTGACCCGGGCGCCGGCAGAGGCGAGAGCGCGAGCGGTTTCACGTCCTATCCCAGACCCACCGCCGGTGACCAGCACCGACCGGCCGGACAGGTCCACACCGGCGAGGACGTCGGCTGCCGTGCTCGTCGAGTCGAAGTGCCGCGGCGCCGATGTCTTCATCCGGGAAGCGTCTCATCGCCGCTCGTCGTCTCAGGACCTACAGCAGTTGCACATGTCTGCTCATTCTTCGCAGCAGAGCGGACAAGCGTGTCGGCTGTCCGGGGCCAGGTAGATTCGGCGGGTGCCCAGAGCCGCCCGCCTGCTGCCCAGGAACCTGTGCCGGCGCCTCGAGCCCGGTCCCGACACCCGACCGCCGTCATCGACATGAGCGTCGTCCTAGACTTCCTCTCCGAGCTGATCGACCGGCATGCCACCGGTCCGATCAGCAAGTGTTCGCTGGACCGCGTCACCCTGGTCCGGGCGCAGGAGCCGGGCGACGCCCGAAGGGAACTCTTCACACCCGTCGTCTGCCTGGTCACCCGGGGGGCCAAGGACGTCCAGATGGATGGGCGTTCCCTCACGTTCACCCCCGGGACGTTCGTGGCGAGCGCCCTGGAGCTGCCGATCACCGGACGGATCACCCAGACGCCCTACCGCGCCGTCGCCCTGCACCTGAACGCCGACGTGGTCGCCGACTTGCTGCTCGCTGTGGACAGGCCGCTGGAGGACGGGTCGTCTTGCTTCGCCGTCGGGGGAGGCCACGACGGACGTGCTCGACGCCTACTACCGCTTCCTACGCCTGCTCGACGATCCGCAAGATCGTGCGGTCCTCGCCGCGGGCGTCGAACGCGAGGTCCTGTACCGGGTTCTTTGCACACCCATGGGGGCCGTCGTGCGGAACTTCGCGCTGGCAGCCCCTGCGGTCTCGCCTGTGCAGGCACTGGTTCGGGCCATCCGCGAGGATCCCGCGGCACAGATCAGCGCCCGTGATCTAGCTGCCCAGGCCGGCATGAGCGTGGCGTCGCTCTACCGGCACTTCCGTGCGGCGACGGGCACCACCCCCCTGCAGATGCAGAAGCACTTACGCCTGCAGGAAGCCCGTAAGTTGCTCCTGCTTGGCGAGAGCACCATTGCCGGGGCTGCGCGCGCCGTCGGTTACCGAAGTCCGGCTCACTTCTCCCGTGAGTACGGCCTCCTGTTCGGCTCCACGCCGGGAGCCGAGCTGACGGGTAGGTGACGCACTCAGCTTCTGAGTCGTCGGCCGCACCTCACTGGCTCAAGGACCAGCGGATCCGGAAGCAGCGCGACGCCGAGTCCGAGGTCGTGGTGAACGGGACTGGATCCGTCCCTGCCTGGGCGCAACGCTGTCGTCCCGCTGACGAGCACGGCATGCGCCAGCCAGCGCCGCGGGTCCGCGGCCACGGGTCGGACCACCGCTTCCCCCACCAGACCAGGCCTCACCTGGTCGGCGACCGCCCGCCTTCGGCTCTCAAGCGCCCGTTGAACCTCGCCGGACCAGGGCGATGACGCTGTCCGTGACGGTTGCGTGCTGCCCGCCTGGCCCTTCGGCCTCACGGTCCCGTTCCTCGGCCGCGACCACCTGCCAGCCGCGTTCGGTGACTTCGGCCATCAATCTGTACCGGCGCCTCCTCGATCTCGAGTTCCAGAATCGCCTCTGCGACGACGATGGGGTCATTAAAGCGGGTGGTCCCAGTCTTACGCCCTCCTTGGACGGCATCGAGGTGTCGGGGGTGGAAGCAGAAGCACGCCAACGCCGTTCCGGTACGGCTGCGCGGGATCTCCCGGCGAAGGGCCCTCGCGCGACAGTGCCCGGAACCGGCCCGGACACTCGCCCTGACCTGGTCCAGCGGGCCTTCACTGCGGACCAACCGGATCATTTGTGGGTCGCGGACATCACCTATGTCAGGACGTTCGCCGGCTGGGTGTACGGGACTGCGCTTCCTCAGGTTGTCCTGGATAAGCAGACGGTTAAGCAGTACCACCAGGGCGGCAGTGCCGGCGCTGGGAGTCGGTGTCGAGCGAGGTCAGCATTTGCTGTTCGACGGCGCGTCCGGCGGCGCGTAGCCGGTACCGCCCGGCAGGGGTGGGTGGGCAACGCGCGGCCGTGGGGTGCAGTCACCGCCCGGGTGACCAGGCCGCGGTCCTGGAGACCGCGGAGCACGCCGTTCATCGACTGCCGGGTGACGAACACGCTGCGGGCCAGCTCCGAGTTCAGCCCGGGCTGCTGTCCCAGCACCTCCAGGCATGCGTAGTGGGGGACGGTGAGCGCCAGTGGTCGCAGCACGACGTCCATGGCGGTGCGCAAGGCTGCAGCTGCCTGCTTCAGTACGTAGCCCACCGCCTGCTCCAGCAGTCCGACGGTCTCGAGTTGACTCATGTCAACACCCTGACACACACTTGCGATGTCAAGTAATTGACATGACTCCAAAGGCGTTGTCTTGAGGCTCCGGCTCCGATCGCTCAAGAGCTCGGATCCCCCAGGTCACCGCCCTCGCGCCACAGCGCACCCCTACCAAGGAGACCAAGCCCCATGAGTGGTTCAACAACGACCATCACCGTCCCCGTCGATGAGGAGCAGGTCGCGTTCGTCAACGTCTTCACCGTCGATCCCGGCCGACAGCTCGAGCTGCTGCAGGCGTTGGACGATGCCACCCGGGACGTCTTTATGACGCTGCCGGGCTTCGTCTCCGCGAACCTGCACACCAGCCTCGACGGGCAGCGGGTAATCAACTACGCCCAGTGGGCCAGCGAGAAGCAGTTCAAAGAGTCGCTGCAACGAGCGGACGTGCGTGAGCACATGGCCAAGGCCGCGGCCATCGCTACGTCGTGGGATCCCACCCTGACCCGGGTACGGTCCGTCCTTGGGGTGGCCGGTGATGAGTGACTCCAAGCCGCTGTCGGGCCGCACGGCCTTGGTGACCGGCGCCAGCCGGGGTGTCGGCGCAGCAATCGCGCGAGCTTTGGCCTCGTTAGGTGCCACCATCGTCGCGACCTACCGCACCGACCGTGATGCCGCCGACGACCTGGTCACCCAGCTGACGTCTGAGTACGGGGTAGTGGCGCACGCGGTGCCGTTCGACCTCACCGCACCCCCCGAGGACCAAAGCGGCGCCGACGGTATCCTCGACGCGTGGCCCGGCTCGCCGACAAAGTGGATGTCCTCGTGGTCAACGCCGCCGCGCCCTACCCGCAAGCGCCACTACGGGAGCTTTCTGCCCAACAGCTGGTCCAGAAGGTGAGCTACGACCTGGGCGCCACCCACCGGCTGGTGACGGCCCTGGCGCCCGGGATGTTGAATCGCGGGTGGGGGCGGGTGGTCTTCATCGGCTCCTTGCACCGCGACGGGCCGACCGCCCCGGGAATGACCGCGAGCGGTGTCAGCAAGGCGGCACTGGACACCTACGCCAGCTACGCCGTCGACGAACTCACCGGCCCCGGAGTCACCATGAACACCATCCACCCCGGCTACCTCGCCACCGAGGCCAGTCGGCACCTGCCGCCCACGGTCCCGGCTCTCATCCAAGCACTGACCCCAGCGCAGCGAACGGGCGAACCACGCGACGTCGCCGGCGTGCTTGCCCTCCTCGTGCGCGACGAAGCCGCCTTCATCAACGGCGCCAGCATCCCGGTGGCCGGCGGACTGAACCACCCGGTCGCCCTCCGGCGCGTGATGGCCGCGATGTGATCCCAGATCGAACCGAGACGAACAACCGGCAGAGCCACTACCCCGTGACCCTGAAGGGTCCCTGATTCGGGTGCAAGTAGCGGGTGTTCTGAACGTAGGCGTCGTGAGGAGTTCCCGCGCGGCTTGCGTGACCGCGGCCTCGGGGGTGCCAGCTGCACCTGTACCCGGCACGCCAAAAGCAGGGCCGGGTGGGGTGCAGCTGGTACCCCGATGACGCCACCAAAGCCCAAACATGAACGGGGTCCACTGCCAGATCAGCGAGGCCATGACCGCGAGCCTGGGGGTGTTCGAGATCCAATCCGACTGCGGAGCGTGGCTGGACCCGAACAGTTTCCAGATGGCGTTGAGGGTGCCGTCGAAAGGGCCGTACTCCGGGTTGAGCAGCGCGTGTTCCCACAGCAGCGCCGCAGCCACCGGTACCACGAGAAACGGCGCGATCAGGACGGTGCGGACAAAGCCGCGGCCGCGGAACGCGCGGTCGAGAAGGAGCGCCAGGCACAACCCGAGCAGCAGTGAGATCAGCACGATGCTGGCGGTGTACAAGATCGAGGTCAGGATCGAGGACCGGAGCGCAGGGTCGGTGAACGCGGTTTTGAAGTTGGCGAGCCCGGCGAAGCCGCGGTCGTTGGGGTAAAGCGCATTCCAGTTCATGAACGAGATGATCAGCGTCGCAACGAAAGGCAGCTGAGTCACGAAGATCAGGAAGATCAGGAAGATCAGGAAGATCAGCGCAGGCATCAACGGCGCGCGGGTGGCCCACGTCTTAGCGGTTCCGAACCGACTTCTCGGCGGCGGCAGCAGTGCCTCGCTGGCGCCGCTGTCCTGGTCGCTGACCGTGGTGTTGACAACACTGATGCCATTGCCTTCCGTGCCTGCTGGCGCAGCCTGCTGAGGACCACTGACGGATCTGCTGTTGGTCTAGCCGCACCGGCCGGTTCTTGAGGGAGGGGAATCCCGGCCGGTGCGGCTAGGTCACTTGCCCTTGTACTTCGCGGCAACCTGCTGCGCAGCGGACTGCCCCGCGGCAAGTGCTGAAGCCACGGGCGTCTTGCCCGCGATCGCGGAGCTGATGCCCTGCGACACGGTGGTACCAAGGGCCGCGAACTCCGGGATGTCGACGAACTGGATCCCGATCGTCGGGCGGGGCTGGACGCCGGGGTTGCGCGGGTCCGCGCCCTCGATGTCGTTCCTTGTGGGGATCGCGAAGGCCTTAGCGACCTTCAGGTACTCGGCGTTGGCATAGGTCGATGCCCGCTTCCCGGCCGGGACCGTGGCCCAACCGTCGGTCTTGGCGACCAACTCCTCGTACTGCTTACTCGAGGCCCACCCGATGAACTTGGCGGCGGAGCCCTGGTTCTTGCTGGCCTTCTCGATGCCCCAGGCCCAGGTGTACAGCCACCCCGAGGACGAGGTCTTGACCACCGGAGCCGGTGCGTAGCCGATCTTGCCGGCGACCGGTGAGCCCGGGCCTTCGAGCGAACCGGCTGCGGAGGTAGCGTCGTACCACATCGCGGCCTTGCTCTGCTCCAGCGCGTTGAGGCACTCGGTGAAGCCAGCCTGCGGGGCGCCGGTCTCGCCGTGCTGGCGCACCAGGTTGACGTAGAAGTTCGTCGCCTGAGTCGTGGCCGGTGACGTGAGCATCGTGTTCCATGACTTGTCGAACCAGCCGCCGCCGAAGGTGTTCCACACCGTCGTCAGGGGCGCCATCACCTCACCCCAACCGGGCTGCCCGCGCAGGCAGATGCCCTTGAGGCCAGGCTTAGCGCCGTCCACCTTGGCGGCGATGTCCGCGACCTGCTGCCAGGTCGGCTTGGCCGGCATGGTCAGCCCCTTGGCCTTGAGGATGTCCTTGCGGTACATCAGGAACGAGGACTCGCCATAGAACGGCTCCCCGTAGAGCTTGCCGTCATCCGCGGTCAGGGACACGGTCATCGGCTTCAGGATGTCGGCCTGGTCGAAGGTCGGGTCCTTGGCGACGGTGTCGCTGAGCGAGGAGAGCCAGGCGTTCTTGGCGTAGAACGGGACCTCGTAGTTGCTGATCGACGCGACGTCGTACTGACCGGCTTGCGAGGAGAACTCCTGGCTGATCTTGTCCCGCACATCGTTCTCCGGCAGGGCGGTGTAGTTGACCTTGATCCCGGTCTGCTTGGTGAAGTTGTCCGCGGTCAGCTTCTGGAGGGCGACCATCTGCGGGGCGTTGATCATCAGCACGTTGATCGACTTGCCGCCACCACCACCGCCACCACCGCCGCTGCCACCGCCACCGCCGCTGCTGCTGCTGCTTCCGCCACCGCTGCCTCCACCGGCGCCGGGGCAACCGGCGACCAGGGTGACCACCACACCTGCAGTGCCCAGCACCGCAGCTGACCGGCTACGCCGGCCGTATTGGTTCCTCATCATGCGACTCCTCCTCGGGCTTGAGCCCGTCACGCCGTTGTGAGCGCCAAGCGCTCCGGGATAGCAACGAAAGTTAGCAGAACCCTTTGACTTATGGAATCTTTCGTTGCACTCTTGTCACATCAGCCCATCGAAGAAGGAAGTCCCCATGGCTCTCGGTACGACGGTCCGTTTGGCGCGTCTGTTTTCGCACAGCTCCGGCAACCTCTTCGGGGCGGCGATCGACCACTTCGTCGGGTACGGCGACGTCCGGGTGGGTGGCTTGGCCAGCCTGCCCGCTGCGCTGAGCCAGATCATGGCCGCGCACCCGGACTCGGTGACGATTCAGCCCGGCACGGCGAAGTACCTCTGGCCCCAGTACGCCGGCAAGGCCGCCTTGATCGTGCAGGGCGGCATGTTCACCGCGGACGACCGGATCCGCGAGCTGGTCACCACACCAGAGGACGCTGTCCGCCTTGGCGCCGACGCCCTGGCGGTCGCGATCCCGGTCCGCGGCGACACCGAAGGGACCTACCTGCGGTGGCTAACCGACACGGTCCGGGCCGCCGCGCCGCTGGAGATGCCGGTCGTCGCGCACGTCTACCCCCGAGACTTCACCGGCGGCGCCAAGATCGTGTTCACTCCGGACGAGATCGCATGGGCAGTCCGTTGCGGCCTGGAGACCGGCGTCGACGTGATCAAGGTCGGCTACCCCGGTGACGAGGCTGCGTTCACCGAGATCGTCCAGTCCTGCCCCGCCCCGATTGTCCTCGCTGGAGGGCCCAAGACTGCCACCTTCACCGAAGCGCTAGCCCAGGTGGAAGCGGGTCTGCGTGCTGGCGCGAAGGGCGCCGTCGTCGGCCGGAACATGTGGGGCGCCGAAGACGTCACCGCCGCAGCCAACGCCTACGCCGCGGTCATCCACGACGGCCTGGACGCCGAGGCAGCCGCCAAGATCGCCCTGAAGGAGGGCTAGGTGTCAACCGCCCAGACCCCCCGCTGGGACGTCGTCGGTGGTGGTGCCGCCTCGATCGATGAGTTGGTCTTCGTCGCCGGCCAGCTCAGCGACGGCAAGGGCCGGGTGTTGCGGCGCGAGATGCAGTTCGGCGGCAACATTTTGACCGCTCTGGTTGTTGCCGCCCGAGCCGGGGCCGCTACGGCATTCCTTGGATACCTCCCCGGTGAAACCGAGGAACCGGCGCTGGCGGCTCTACTGCGCAACGAAGGGATCGAGGCTGGCGCGGCGCGGGTCACCGCCGGCGCCCGCGCCATCCACTCCACGGTCATCGTCGCCGTGGACGGGGAACGCTTCATCGCCTTCGACGACGACATCCCGGTCGGCATGCCCGCCGACCTCGACCTGGACCTGGTCCGCGCCGCACGGGTGCTCTTGCTCGACGACTACGCGGTACCAGCGGGGCTCCGGGCCGCGAAAGCGGGCCGGGCAGCCGGCGTCGAGGTCGTCGTCGACATCGAGCGCGCCGGGCACCCACGCACCGGCGAGCTGCTCGACCTCGCCAACCACGTGATCGTACCCCTCAACTTCGCCCGCCGCTGGACCCGCGTCGCAACACCAGCGGCGACAGTGCAGGCCCTTTGGCGCAACAACAAGAGCGCTGTGGTCGTCACCGACGGCAGGCAAGGGTGCTGGTACCGCTCCGCCGAGGACGTCACCGGCGCGGTTCGGCACACACCCGCGCTGGTCGTCGACGTCATCGACACCACCGGATGCGGCGACGCCTTCCACGGTGGGTACGCCGCCGCCCTGGCTCGCGGCGCCACCGTCCACGAATGCGTCGCCGCCGGGACCGCGGCCGCCGCCGAGTGCGCCATCCATCCCGGTGGCATCGGCCCAACCGGATCCCACCGCGGCACACCCGAAACCCTCAGTCCGCGGCTGTCGGTCGTGTCAAACGCGGCCGCGCACCCCCGCGGCGGCGAACACCTCGAGCAGCTGACGAGCCGAACCCCGTGACCGTGGCGCGGCGTGTGGGGGCCCGGCACCCCAACCTCACCGCCGAACACCGGAAGGACCACCCATGAAGCCCTTGACCCCCAAGACCCTCAGCCACGCTCACGCGACGACCACGCTGCCCCAGTACGACCGAGCGACGATCTCCCCCGGCATCGTGCACATCGGGCTCGGCAGCTTTCACCGAGCCCACCAGGCGCTGTACCTGGATGACCTTCTCGGCGCCGACTCAGAAGCCCGTGCCTACGGGCTGGTCGGGGTCAACCTGCTCCCCCAGGACGAGAGGCTGGGACAAGTGATGACCGAGCAGGACGGGCTCTACACCGTCCTGGAGCGCCACCCCGACGGCACCACAACAGCCCGCATCGTCGGGTCCATCGTCGGCACCCTGCTCGCGACAAAGCACCCCGACCAGGTGTTGACAGCGATGAGCGACCCACGCACCCACATCATCTCCCTCACCATCACCGAAGGCGGGTACTGCTACGACGCCGCAACCGGCGAGGTCGACCTCACCGACCCCGGACTGGTCCACGACCTGGCCCACCCCAGCACACCGCGCACCGCCTTCGGGTACCTCGCTCAAGCCTTGCGACAACGCCGCTCAACCGGCACAGCCCCGTTCACCGTCATGTCCTGCGACAACATCCACGCCAACGGCGACCTCACCAAACGCGTCCTGACCCGCTTCACCGCAACCCAGGACCCCGAACTAGCGAACTGGATCGCCGAGCACGTCAAGTTCCCCAACTCGATGGTCGACCGGATCACCCCCCGCACCACCGACGCTGACATCAGCGACGCCGCCCAGCTAACCGGCCTCGCAGACGCATGGCCGGTGCCCTGCGAACCCTTCCGCCAGTGGGTGCTCGAGGACTCCTTCAGCAGCGCACGACCCGCCTGGGAACACGTGGGGGTGCAACTCGTCCCCGACGTGCGGCCGTACGAGCTGATGAAGATGCGGCTGCTCAACGCCGGACACCAAGCCATCGCCTACGCCGGCCGGCTGCTGGGCTACGAGCTCTCCTGGCAAGCCTGCCAGGACGACCTTGTGCGGGCCCTACTCGAGCAGTACCAAAACAACGAAGCCGTGCACACCCTTACCCCCGTCCCGGACCAGGACCCCCACACTTACAGCGCCACCGTCGTCGAACGCTTCGCCAACCCTCAAATCAGCGACACCCTCGAGCGTCTCTGCAGCCAACCCGCCACCATGCTCGCCACCTTCGTGCTCCCCGTCATCCGCGAGCTCCTGGCTGTCGACCGAGACGCCACCGCCGCAATCACCGTCGTCGCCTGCTGGGCTCGATACCTGCAGGGAACCGACGACGCCGGCCACGCCGTCCCCATCGTTGACGTCAACGCCGCCGACCTACGAGCCCGGGCCTCCCGACACGACCAGAACCTGCTTGCACTCGTCCAGGGCAACCCCATGTTCGCCGGGCTCGATGGCGACCCTCGATTCACCGGCCCCTACAGCCACACCCTCGCCGCGATCCGCCACCAAGGCACCCGCTCCGCCCTCACCACGATCACTGCCCCGGCACAATAGACCTTAACTGAGCGGGATGAACCTCCTGCATCGAGCTGACGGAGTTGACTAGCACCATGCTGACCGAAGAGCGCCGCAACCAGATCCTGGCACAGGCCTACACCGAAGGCTTCGTCCGCACCAGCGCTCTGGTCCAACAGTTCAACGTCAGCGAAGTCACCCTCCGCAGCGACCTGCAAGAACTAGAAAGGCGCGGGCGCCTAACCCGTACCCGCGGCGGCGCGATGACCACCCACAGCGACCCAGGCAAGACCACTTTCGACTCAAGGCTGATCCGCAACAAAGCCGAGAAGCAGCGGATCGCCCTGGCAGCCGCCGAACTCCTGAGCGGCAACCAAACAGTCATCTTCGACGCCGGCACCACCGTGCTCGCGCTGGCACACCACATGCCCCCCGTCACCGGCCTTACCGTCCTGACACCGGGGCTGAATATCGCTCAACACCTGCTACGAACCGAAGGGGTCGACGTGGTGATGATTGGTGGACCCGTCGACCCGGACACCCTCAGCACCCACTGGCCGGTCAGCATGCCCGGAGAAGGCGCGCTAACCGCGCACACAGCCTTCGTCGGCTCACACAGCATCGACGCGGACCTCGACCTCGTCGACGTGTCCCTAGAGGCTGCTGCCTCCAAGCGCCGCCTCGTCAACGCTGGACGGCGCGTCGTCCTACTAGTGGACTCCAGCAAATGGGGCGGCCACGCCGCCGCCAAAATCGTGGGTCTTTCCGCAATCGACGTCGTGATCACCGACAAAGCCCTAGCCGACGGGCTCGCGCGCGAGATACGCAACGCCGGACCCGAGCTCATCCTCGTTTAGAGCCCGGGCTTCCCGCCAGCGGGACGTCCGGACCCTGGAACCGCAGGCTGTGCACGACCCGGCAGCCCGGCTGAGCCGGCTCAACCGCGTTGCACCGGCACATCAGCACCTTGTCTAGTGCCTCCGGTCACCCACTCCAAGCCCCAGAGAAAGCACTCATGACGTCCTTTGCGCACTTCGGTCAGGCGGTGGCGCAGGTGCGCGCCCAGGTGGCGCGCCTTCATGCACGAGCTCCCCCGCAACGAGCTGGTGGTGTGGACCGCGGGCAACGTGTCGGCCCGCGGGCAACGTGTCGGCCCGCGTCCCGGGTGCCGACCTGCTGGTGATCAAGCCGTCTGGGGTCTCCTACGACGAGCTGACCCCGGAGGTGATGGTGGTCTGCGACTTGGACGGGAACCTCGTCGACGGCGAGCACGCTCCCTCCTCCGACACCGCCGCGCACGCCTACGTCTACAAACACCTGCCCGCTGTGAACGGTGTGGTGCACACCCACTCCACCTACGCCACCGCCTGGGCGGCGCGGGCAGAGCCGATCCCCTGCGTGCTGACGATGATGGCCGACGAGTTCGGCGGCGACATCCCGGTCGGACCGTTCGCCGTCATCGGCGACGACTCCATCGGCGCGGCCTGGTCGCCACCCTCGCCACCAGTAGAAGCAAGGCGGTGCTGATGGCCAACCACGGCCCGTTCACCGTCGGCGCCTCCGCCAAAGCCGCCGTCAAGGCCGCGGTCCTGCTCGAGGAGGTCGCCCGCACCGTGCACATCGCCCGCCAGCTGGGCCAGCCGGTCCCGATCAGCCCCGAGCTCATCAGTTCGCTACACGAGCGCTACCAAAACGTCTACGGCCAGCGCTGAGCCCGGCGCCCCGCGACCGACTACAAGGGTGTCATGCCCGCTTCGCCCACCGTCTGGTTCCTCACCGGCAGTCAGGGCGTGTACGGCCCCGAGACCGTCGCGCAGGTCGCAGCAGTCCCGACACATCGTCGAGCTGCTCAACGCCGCCGGCAAGCTTCCCGTGCCGGTGGAGTGGAAGCCGGTGCTGACCGACGCCGCCGCGATCCAGCGCGCAGCGCTGGGCGCGAACGCCGACCCCGACTGCGTAGGGCTCATCGCCTGGATGCACACCTTCAGCCCAGCGAAGATGTGGATCGCCGGGCTGAACTCGCTCACCACCCCGCTGCTGCACCTACACACTCAGGCCAACGTCTCGCTGCCCTGGTCCGAGATCGACATGGACTTCATGAACCTGAACCAGGCCGCCCACGGCGACCGGGAGTTCGGCTACATCCAGACCCGACTCGGCGTGCCCCGCACCACCGTGGTCGGCCACGTCAGCGACCCGAGCGTGGTGGCCCGGGTTGCCGGGTGGCAGCGCGCCGCACTCGGGGTCGCCGCCGTCCGCTCCCTGAAGCTGGCCCGGTTCGGCGACAACATGCGCGACGTCGCCGTCACCGAAGGCGAGCGCTCTCGGTAAAGGGCGGTACAGGTGAAGTCCGCCGTCAGCAGGGCGATGTCGGCCGGGAGCACGCCCGGTCCAGGGTCCGGGGGCTGACCCCGGCGAGGCGCAGCCGCTGCAGGTAGACCAGGGGCGCGTCGGCAACCAGGCGGAGCCCGGCTGAGGTGGTCGGATCGGTGCGGATGTCGAGGGGCTGCACGACGCTGCGCTGAGCCAGTCCGGCGCCCTCGACCGACGCGAACAGGCGGTACAGCGCAGCCAGTGGCTGGTCGATCACGGCTGCTCGCCGGGAAAGCCGGCGGTTAACTCCCCCGCTGCCCTGCGGCGCACCAAGTCGCCCCGCAGCTGCGCCCAGAGGGGCAGCGCGCTGGCCCGGTCCAGGGGTCGGGACGCAGAAACGGGATGGCGCTGCTCCATTGAGGAGAGTCCTCGCTGATCGTCACGGGGAACGTCGTAGGCCCGGCCCCCGGCGGTGTCCCTCGCTGTTGCCGGCCGCCACCTCACCGCGTAACGTACGGACATCCGTACTTGAGAGACGCAGGGTCTCAGAGCGGCGTCATTGATCGTGGAAGTGGCCCACCCGGGCTGTGTCTGCCACCACCGCAGTCCCACCCCACGCAGCAGGGTTGGCGGCCAGTCGAGACCCTGGAGGGCCGATGAGCAGCACCACCATCAACCACGAGGTCGTCGGCGTCGGCGATGCCGGCATCTCCGTGGCCGCGCGCCTACGCCGCGCCGGCCTGGACGATGACGCGGTGATTGAGCCGTCGCTCACCCACTATTACCAACCGCTGTGGACGCTGGTCGGAGGCGGTTGCGCCACGGCGAAGGCGAGCGCCCGCCCCGAGGCCAGTGTCATCCCCCAAGGTGTCGCCTGGGTCAAGGACCGGGTGGAGCACGCCGACCCCGCCGCCAGCACGTGACCACTGCTGGCGGCACCACCATCGGCTACCAGCGCCTGGTGGTCTGCCCAGGCCTCCAGCTCGACTGGGACAAGATCCCCGGGATGGCCCAGGCCCTGGACACCGCGGACGTGTCCAGCAACTACCGGTTCGACCTGGCACCCAAGACCTGGCAGAGGATTAAGGCTCTGCGGTCTGGGACTGCGGTGTTCACGATGCCGGCCGGCCCGATCAAGTGCGCCGGCGCCCCGCAGAAGATCGCCTACCTCGCCGCCGACTACTGGCGCCGGCAAGGGGTCCTCAAGGACGTCCGCGTCGTGCTCGTGTTGCCCACCCCCGCGATGTTCGGGGTCACGGTCTTCGCCGAGGAGCTGGAACGGGTCGTGGCCCGGTGCGGCATCGAGGTCCACAAGAACAGCGAGGTGAGCGCGGTCCTGAGCCATGAGAGGGCGGTGATGATCACCGACAATGCCGAGAAGAGCACCGAGCGCGTCGACTACGACTTCCTCCACCTGGTGCCGCCACAGTCGGCGCCGGACTGGGTCGGGGCCAGCCCCTTGGCGGACCCCGCCAGCCCGGGCGGGTACGTGCAGATCGACAAGCACACCATGCAACATCCCACGTTCGCCAACGTCTTCGCCCTCGGCGACGCCGGGTCCTCGCCTAACTCCAAGACCGGCGCCGCGATCCGCAAGCAGGCTCCCGTGGTGGTGGCCAACCTCAGGGCTGGTATGGCCGGCAAACCCCTGACCGCCCGGTACGGCCGGTACGCCTCCTGCCCGCTGACCACAGCCAGGGACAAGGTGCTGCTCGCCGAGTTCGACTACACCATGGAGCCTGCTCCCAGCATCCCGCTGATCGACACCACCCGCGAACGCCGCGACATGTGGTACCTCCAGCGGCGTGGCCTGCCATTCCTCTACTGGAACTTCATCCTCAAAGGCTTCATGTGAGCAGATGGGTCGTGCGGGACTTCGTCCCCGAAGACCTGGAGGCAGCGCTGAGGTTGGACACCTCGTCCACGACGACTGCACAGTCACCCCTTTTCGCGATGTCGGACGTCGTGGCCAGCCTGCAGGGCCAGCACCCGGCGGTCGTCGCCACCGCGGAGGGCCAGGTCATCGCTGCCGCAGTCAGCAGGGTGGACCAGGACCGTGCCTGGGTCTTGCGGATCACCCTAGCGCCCGCCTGGCGTGGCCGGGGGTTGGGAAGTGAGCTGCTGTCAGAGCTCGAACACCGACTGCTCACGGTAGGCGTTCGCCGGATCAGCGCCCTGCTTCCGGACGGCGAGACCGGCAGCGCCGCCTTCACCAACTCCGGGTTCCAGGCGCGAAGCGGGGTCACGTACTTCGAAAAACGGGAAACCGTCTCACCTCAGGCAGCCAAGGTGCTGGTCCGCCTCGGGGGCGCCGTCCCCCCGGCCGGACTGTGGCAACGAGTCGCCGGGATGGCCACAGAGAAACAGCTGATCGAACGGCGCATCGTGCTGCCCCTCTCCCAGCCCGAACGGGCCACCGAGCACGGGGTCTCCCCTCCCCGTGCGGTGGTGCTGTTCGGGCCACCCGGCACCGGCAAGACCACCTTCGCCCGTGCGATCGCCAGCCGCCTGGGGTGGCCCTTCGTCGAGTTGTTCCCCTCCCGGCTCGGCACGGCCGACGCGGGGCTTCCGGCCGGTCTCAGCGATGTTTTCGCGGACCTGCACGAGCTGGACCACGTCGTCACGTTCATCGACGAGGTAGAGGAAGTCGCCGCCCGCCGTGAACCCGGCACCGCGTCGGTCGCCGTGGTCAACGAACTGCTGAAGTCCATCGTCGCGTTCCGGAAACGACCCGGCCGGCTCCTGATCTGCGCCACCAACTCGGTCCGGGTGCTCGACGAGGCGTTCCTGCGACACGGCCGCTTCGACTACGTCCTGCCGATCGGCCCACCTGACCCGGCGGCGCGGCGCGCGTTGTGGGAGCGCTACGTCGACGCCGACCAGAGCGAGATCGACCTGCAAGCCCTGGTCGAGGCCACCGACGGGTACACCCCCGCTGACGTCGAACACGCTGCCCGCACCGTCGCCCAAGCCACTTTCGAACGAACCATCGACACCGGTACTCGTTGCCACCCCGGCACCCAGGACTACCTTGAGGCCATCAGCGGCATCCGACCCACCCTCAGCCAAGCGATGGTGACCGACTTCGCCCGCGATATAGAGACCCACGCCCGCTCTTGACTGACCCCCGGATCCACGGGTGAGTTTGGCTGTGTAGCGGGTCGGGGCACGCGAATACCCTTCTAAGCTGGGAGAATACGGCTTGTCGAGAGTCGTCGTTCATCCACACAGAAGGGCATCCACTGGATGCGAGTTTCCTATGAGTTTCCGGCGTTGTCCGCAGCGTTTGATGACCCGAACTTGGTGTCGTGTTTCGGGCTGGCCCCGGCGCTGGCGGTGGCCGATCGTGCCGGGCTGCCCGACTGGTCGGACAGCACCTGACCCTGTCCGGCGAGGGTTGAACTGCCCCGGGTTTGGTGGACGGTCTGATTCCACGCTTGCTGACGCTCGCCTGCGCGGGCGTGCTCGCGGTGTGCGGCCCAGCAGGCGGGACCGACTCCGTCGCCGGCCAGGCGCAGGGCAGTTTCGCGGGCGACCTGTCGCAGGACGGCGCGATCCAGCAGATCGCTCTCGCAAGGCGCACAGCACCGCTTGGTCGACGGGTCTTGACCCGGAACTTGATCGACGGCAAACATCAAGGCGCGGAGGAGGACCCGACCGCGTCTTCGGGCTGCTCGCCGAGTGCCGGCTCGAGCAAGGCGCCGGTGTTGTGAATGGGGAGCCTTTGACTGCCTGGCTCGGCGGACGTGGCCGCCCCGCTCCACGCGACCTCGGACGGCGTGTGGCCATCCGCGACGTCTCCCAGACGGCTTTGCGCTGTGCGGGTGCCGTGAGCTCAGCAGGGAGTGGGTAGGCCGAAGGCGGCTGCCATGTTCGCTGCCGCCGCAGCGCTGCGGAGCGGTGGTCGGCAGTCGGCTTGTCCGTAGAGGCGGGTGAGGCTGTAGTGGTTGAGCGCGGTGCCGACAACCTTGTGCGTTCCGTTGAGATTCTTCTGCAGCACGGTGGTGAGCACGACATTGCCAGCGCTTCGGTCGTCGGTGTCTGCGGTGACCACGACGGCAAGACGTCCTGAGGTGAAGTCTGGTCCGGCCATGATTGCGGGCAAGTACATTTTCAGCCAGTTGTCGGCCGCACCTGGTGGGCAGTCATGCGCGTCATGGCACATGTTGGGTATCACCATTCCCACCGAGGGTAGCGTTCCAGCTCTCACGTCACTGAGCAGTCTGCTGACCGGTACGTCTCTGGCGTTACATGTGGTGCGCTCATCTGTGAAGCTTGCCCAGGGATTGTGCTTGACCGCGTACAGGTTGCTGCGGTCGCTGGCCTGCTGGCAGTTGCTGGTCATGCCTTCGACGTAGCTGGCCGAGCTGGTGGTTTGCCCGAAGATGCTTGCCCCCGCGACCTGGTATGCCGGGTTGTGATCTGCGGTGTCGCCGAAGGTGGAGCCACCGGCGATGGCTAGGTAGTTCGGCTCCGAGGGGTAGGTGATGCCGCGGTAGTGGTTGGCGTATGCGTACTGCTTGCTCAGCCCGTTGAGGTAGGGCATCTGGGTTTGCATCTCGCTGAGGCTGTGGTTCTCCTCCATGAAGGTGAGCACCTTCGTGACCGCGGGTGCACTGGCCGTTGCTTCGGGTAGTGCGACTATTCCAGAGAGTGCTGTGGCTGCGACGCATGCAGCGATGGCGACTGACATGGTCCGGTGTTTCATGTTGGGCTCCTCTGTTGAGCCGTGCCGGGTCCGGTGTTGACGCTTCGACTGAGCCGTTCGTGGGCGCGGCGATAAGCGGGCCCTGCCGCTGGCAGGGGTGTCTGTTTGGTGCTGCTTAGAGGTCGCGCAGCTGGCTGGGTCCGGCTCGGCTGGCGAGCCGTCCGAAGATGACCAGCACTGCGGTGGTGGTGGCGATGACGCTGGCAAGCAGGGCGGCCAGGTAGGCGGTGGGGATGGTGAGTCCGGTAGGGGCGGGGTCGAAGATGCCGGTGAGGACCTTGACGAGCAGGTAGGCGATGGTGGCGCCGATGACGGCGCCGCCGGTGACGCCTCCGGCGAGAAGGGCGCGCGCTTCGGCGGTGAGGAAGCGGCCACGTTGAGCGGTGGTGGCGCCCAGCGCTGCGAGCAGGACCAGTGCCCGGCGGCGTTCGGTGATGCCCAGGGCTAGAGCGAGGCCGGAGCAGGCCAGCGCCAGGATCAGGCCGAAGCCGAGCTCGAGCCGGGCGAGCCCGGACAGGTCGGCGCTGGCCAGGCCGGACGCGGAGGGGACGACGGTGCGGTCGCTGACGATGTCGTGGATCTGGGCGCCGGGCGCCAGGTGGTTTCGTAGCGCAGCGGCGGTGGCGGTGGGTGTGCTGGTTCTGATCAGGAACGTGCCGACGGCATCTGAGCCGGTGGCGGCGGTGAGGTAGGCGGCGTTGGCGATGATGAAGGAGTCTTTCGGGGCGGTGGGGAACTCTTTGACGACGCCCACGACGTGGAAGGGGACTTGCCGGTAGGTGTGGCTTGGACCGGTCTGCAACCTGAGCCGGACCTGGTCGCCGAGGTGCAGCTGGTAGTCGTGGATGGTTTCGGCGGACAGCAGCGCGCCGTCGGTGGTGGTGGCCAGGGCGTGCAGGGCGGCAGCGATGGTGGAGCCGGGGACGAAGGAGTCCAACAGCGGGGCGACTCGGCCGATGCTGGCGGGCCGGATGCCGTAGAGGTCCTGCAGGTCGGCGCCGACGTAGGCGAGTCGGTGTTGCAGCGGCTCGACGGCGCTGACCCCTGTCACCGGGGTCAGCGCGGCGGCGCCGTTCGGGCCGACGGCGGCCCCGGGCGGTTCGGTGACGGCGACGTCGGCGCCGACGGTGAGCGCGACGTCGAGCTTGGCTTGCTGGTCGTAGGTCGCGGTGAAGATGGCAGTGGAGGTGGCCAGGCCGAGTGCGACCGCTAGTCCGGCGGCGCCGCGGGCGATGACGCGTTTGCGGCGTCGGATGGCGGCGGCTTCGAGCTCGGGTGCGCGGCCGGGTGTGGCGCGGGCGAGGCGACCGGTCCGGCGCCCCAGGGCCGCGATGGTGATCCGCCAGATGAGCAGGGCCAGCCCGGGCCAGGCTAGGGCGGGGCCGAGCAAGGCGGCGTAGTTGACTGCCGCGACTGGCACTCCCTCGGGGACGACGACGACCTGGTAGCCGCTGCGGGCGGTGAGGTAGAACACGAGCGCGGCGCCGGTGAGTAGCAGCGCGTCAAGGCCCAGGCGAAGTGGCCAGGGCAGTCCGGTGGGTTGGGTCCGCGCGGTCGCGGTGTTGATGGCGTCTGCGTGGGGGCGCAGCGCGGCCCGCGCGGCGGGGCCGAGCTGGGTGACGGCGGCCAGGACCAGGCCGGCGGCGGCGGCGGCGGTCGTCCATCCAGCTACCAGCCGGGCGCCGGAGGGCAGCGCCAGCTGGATGGCCAGTGCTGCCAGCGGTAGCCCGAGCAGGACCCCGAGCGCACCGGTGAGCAGGCTCTCCCCGGCGACGATCCCGATCAGCTGGGCGGGGGAGGCGCCGCGCAGCCGGAGCAGCGCCGCCTCGCGGCGGCGGCGTTCGCCGCGCAAGGCGACGACCAGGGAGGCGACCACGGCGGCTAGCGCGACACCGGGGACGCCGAGCAGCAGGATCAGGAGCTGGGCGTAGAGCGCGTCTTCTCGGGCTGCGGACAGGGCGGCGCCGAGGTTGTCCCCGACCAGGGCGCCGCCGGCCACCTGGGTCTGGAAGTGGTTACCGCGTTGGGTGAGCAGGTCGGCAGCGGCAGCCGGGTCGTGGGGTAGCCGGGCGTGGCTGAACAGGACGTGGAACTGGGTGATGGTGGCGGCGCCTGTGGTCAGGGCGGCGAACTGGGCCGGTGGGACCAGCAGCACGTTGTCTGGCGGGGCGGTCGCTCCGGCCCCGGGTGGCGCGCCGATGACTTGGAAGAAGCTGTCGGCTTGGGGCAGGTCGGCGACGCCGTCCACGTGCACGCTGCGGTGGGCGCGCCCAGGAAGGGTCACGGTCAGGGTGCTGCCCGGTCCCGCGGCGAGGTTCGCGGCCGTCTGCTGCTGCAGCAGTACCCCGGTGTGGGCGCCGAGCAGGTACCGGATCTCGGCTGGCGCGGCCTGGGCGTACCCAGCGGGCAGCGAGACGATGTACGCCTGTCCCGTGGTGCGGCTACCGGTGGCGGAGCTGGACTGCAGCGCGGGTACTTGGGCCAGCTTCACCGGCAGCACCACGCGGACGTCGGGGGTCTTTCTCAGTGCTGCCTGAACCTCGCCGGGGTGGCCTTGTGGGGTCACCTGGACCTGCCAGTCGACTGGGACCCGGGCGGCGGCCCGGGTGCTCAGGCCGGCGCTGCTGTCGGTGATGAACGCGCCCAGGGCGGCGATGAACGCGACCGCGAGAGCGACGCTGACGGCGGCGCCGAGCAGCTCCAGCGGCCGTCGCCGGCATAGTCCTGCCAGCCAGGTCGCAGCTCTCATGAGCGCACCGCGGTCCGTAGCTGCCCGGCGTGCAGGACCGTACGGTGGGCGAGCAGGGCTGCCAGCTCCTCGTCGTGGGTGGCCACGACCAGGGCGCCGCCGGTGGCGTTGACGCGGTCGTGCAAGGCGGACAGGACGGTGAATGCTGCCGTCCTGTCCAGGGCGCCGGTGGGTTCGTCAGCGAGCACCAGTCGCGGGCTGCCGGCCAAGACCCGGGCGACGGCGACGCGTTGCTGCATCCCGCCGGACAGCTCGGCCGGTAGCGCGCCGGCGGCGTCGCCGAGACCGACGGTGCCCAACGCCTCTCGGGTCGCTTCCGCGGCCTGGTCGATGCTGAGGCCGCGTAGCCGCAGCGGTAGGGCCACGTTCTCGGCTGCGGTCAGCTCCGGCAGCAGCGATGGTGCCTGGAAGACCAGCCCGATCTGGCCGCGGCGGACTTCCGGATCCGGGTCGAGCCCTGGCCAGCGGACGGTGCCGCGGTTCGGGGCGAGCAGACCGGCCAGTACGAGCAGCAGCGTGGTCTTGCCGCTGCCGGAGCGTCCGGTGATCGCCAGCTCCGCGCCTGCTTGGACCAGGATCGAGGCGTCGGAGAGCACCGTGGCGGTCCCGTAGCGGAGCTCGATGCCGGCGGCGACCACGACAGGCGCGCCCTGCCCGGGGCGGTCAGGGTCGGTGCGCGTCATCTCAGCTTCCCGTCGACCATGTGCACGACCCGGTCCGCGGTGTCGGCCACCGCGGCTGAATGGGTGACCACGACGGTGGCTCCGTGTGGGGGGCGGACCCGGCGCAGCAGCGTCAGGATGGCCCGTTCCTCGGCGGTGCTGACCTCCGCTGTCGGTTCGTCAGCCAGCAGCACCAGTGGGCCGCCCGCCAGGGCGACCGCCAGGTTCGCGCGCGCGGTTTCGCCGCCGGAGAGAGTGGAGGGCCGCGCGTGTGCCCGTTGGTCGATCCCCAGCTCACGCAGCAGCGCCTCGGGGCCGCTGTCCGCTGCGCTGGCCCCGTCCGCGGTGCCGGCTGCTGCCCGGAACGACGCGGCCAGGTGGACGTTGCCCAGCACGCTGAGGTGCTCGACCAAGCCGCTGCCCTGGGTCAAGATCCCGATCCGCTGTCCGCGCATCCGTGCCTGCGCAGCGGGGCTGCGGTGGCTCAGCCGGGCCCCGCCGACCCAGACACTGCCGCCGTCGGGGTCGTCCAACCCCGCCAACAGGGACAGCAACGTCGACTTACCGGACCCTGACGGGCCCATCACGGCGACCATCTCATTGGGTGCCACGCTCAGGCAGACGTCCCGTAGCGCCGCGATCTCCTGGTCGCCGCGGCGGTAGAACCGGTGCAACCCGCGTCCGTCCAGTACCGCGCCGGTCTCGCGCGGCGCTGCAGCGCCGGTGCCGGGCCAAGAAGGCGTCATGACAGCCGCAGGCTCGCCGAGATCTTGGTGTACGGGTCGACGTTGTCCGAGCCGACCGCCCCATAAAGGTCCAGAGTCACCTCACGGCCTCCCCGGTAGATCAGGTACCGGTTCACCTCGTCCCGGAACACCTTCCCGGTGACCGCGTCCGGTGCGGAGTTACGGCGGAACACGATCAGCACCCCCCGGCCGCCCGGCAATGTCACGGTCCGGGTGCTGCGCAGCTCGAACGCGGGCTGGGTCGAGGACAGCGTGGCCGCCTGCGCCTTGGCTGACGCCAGCGTCGGTGCCGAACCGGCGGGTGCCGCGGCCGCGGTGATCCCGTTGAGCTTGTCGGTGAACGTCACCGCGGCGCCGTGGACGACGCTGGCCCAGCCCTCAGGATGAACGAACGTGTACCGCCCAGCGGCGCTGTGGTAGGTCACATATGCCGTGTTGTCCGGAATGTCGCCTGGCGGAGCGCTCTCCACCGGTGCCGGCTTCTGGGAGGCTGCGCCGCCCGCGGACCGGCCGGCTGAGCTGGTGGCTGCCGACGAACCCGACGGACCCGCCGGACCCGATGCGCTCGTCGCTGGGTTCCCGCCGGTCGGCGTACCGCCGTTGCTGCTACACCCAGCAGCCAGCGTCAACGCGGCAAGCGAGCCCAGGACCCCCGCCACGGCTCGCGCTGCGCGGTGCCTCGGTGAGCTGTTCACACCACGACGCTAGAAGCGCGATGGTTAACGTCAGCACCGAGCACGGCTAGCGCGGCGTTTACCTTCGCCAAACCACCACGACATAGCAGAAGCAGGAGCCGGATGCCACCCAACGGGCCCACCGTGGCAGCTGCTGCGCGTGCGCAGCGGAACAGCCCGCTGCGTCGCAGGATCGCCCGCAGCGCCCTGGGGATCACCGGGCTGGCTCTGTTGCTGTTCGCGCTGCCCTTGGCGGTCGCGGTCCAGCAGCTCTACCGAGGTCAGCAGCTTGCCCGGCTGGAACAGGACGCAACCCGCATGGTCGCGCTGGTGCCGGACAACCCGATCGCCGCGGGCAGCCGGCTCGCTGTTCCCGGGGATGTGAGCGACCAGAGCGTCATCGGCATCTACACCCCAGCCGGTGACCGGGTCGGGGGGGCCGGGCCCCTTCGCTCCCGCACTGCCGCGGCCGCACGCGACGGAGGGGTGCACCGAGGTGACGAGGCAGGCCAACTGGCCGTCGCTGTCCCGGTGTCCTCGGACCGCGCAACGGTTGCGGTGATCCGCGCCGCCGTTCCTGCCGACAGGCTCTGGCGTTGGGTCGCTGGCAGCTGGGCGGCCATGGCGGCACTGGCCGCCGCGGTGCTGGCGGTTGCGGCAGTCTTGAGCCGCCGCCAAGGCCGGCGCATCGCCCAGCCGCTGGAACGGCTCACCGCCGCGGCACGAGCCTTGGGTGAGGGCGACTTCACGGTCACCGCCGTACGCTCCGGCATCACCGAAGCGGACCAGGCCAGCGCCGCGCTGGCCGTTACTGCGACTCGGCTCGGGCGGCTGCTGGAGCGGGAACGCGCGTTCAGCGCTGACGCCTCACACCAGCTCCGCACCCCGCTGACCGGCCTCATCCTGGGGCTGGAGTCCGCCCTGCAACGCCCCGGCGCCGACCTCCACGCAGCGACACGCGACGCTGTGGCCCGTGGAGTTCAGCTCCAACGAACCATCGAAGACCTGTTGCGGTTGGCCCGCGACACTGCACCCTCGCCGCGAGGCATCGACCTGCTCACTGAGCTGGCAGCGGCCGAGCTCAGCTGGGGGCCCACCTACGCCGACGCAGGACGCACGCTGTTGTTGCACGTCCCCCAGAGCCTTTCCCCGGTACGCGGATCCTGCGGTGCGGTAAGCCAGATCCTGGGAGTGCTCCTGGACAACGCTCTGCGACATGGCAGCGGCACTGTCAGCGTCACCGCGGTCGACATGGACGACGCGATCGCGGTCGACATCGGCGACCAAGGCCCCGGCCTCACCGGCGACCCGGAAACGGTGTTTGCGCGCCGTGCCCGCGGAACTGACAGCCACGGGATCGGCCTGCCCCTGGCCAGGTCGCTCGCCGAGGCCGACGGTGGCCGGCTCTTCGTCCGCCGAGCGCGCCCGGCGCCCATCTTCACGCTGCTGCTGCCTGCTGCGGACAGCGCCCAAGCCACCACCACGGCGGCTCCAGCCGCTAGCGATCCCTCTCGTAACGGTAACCGCGACCCCGCACCGTCGTGATCTGGTCCCAGCCCAGCCCGTGATCAGCCAGCTTGCGGCGCAGTGCAGACACGTGCACGTCCAAGGTCTTGGTCGACCCGAACCAGTTCTCGTCCCACACCTGAGCCATCAGCTCCTCGCGGGACACCACCCGGCCAGCCGCAGCGGCCAGCACAGCAAGAAGGTCGAACTCCTTCGGCCGCAGCACCACCTCCGTGCTATCGACCAGCGCCCTGCGAGCAGCGACATCCACCCGGAGGCGGCCGACGCCGACCTCCGACCCCGAACCGGCGACCACCGGCGCCCGCCGCAGATGCGCACGAAGCCTGGCCAGCAGCTCCGCCAACCGGAACGGCTTGGTCAGGTAGTCATCCGCGCCAGCGTCCAACGCCACGATGACCTCAAACTCCGCGGTCCTAGCTGTCAGAATCACGATCACCGTCTGAGGCGCGTGCTCACGAAGCTGACGACACAGCACCACCCCATCCATGTCCGGCAGACCCAAGTCGAGCAGCACCAGATCCGGCGCTCCTGAACTCACTTCCCGAAGCGCCCCAGCCCCGCTGCACACCAGCGACGCCGACAGTCCAGCGCTGCTGACTGCCGTGCGCAGCTCCGCCCCGATAACGGGGTCATCCTCAACGATCAACACCCGAGACGACGGCACCCCGCGATGCTACGGGCGAACAGCAGTGGTTCCCTTCGTTCGCCGCCGGCCATGCCCACGTCCGCCGCCCAAGCAGGCGGCAAAGCCTGCCCGGACAGCGCAAGGGCGCGCACCTGTGGCACCGGCGGTTCAGTCCTGCTGGGGTGCTGGTGAGCCGTGTCCGGTGGTGGCGGGGTCGGGACCGGGATCCGGGGCTGGGGTGTTGGCGGAGCTGAGGGCGTTGGCGGCGTTGAGCAGCACCAGCGTCATGCAGGCGACGACCAGGATGCGCGTCACCTGAGCGGGCGGCATGGCCCACCGGGTGAGCCGATGCAGGTAGGACCACTGCAGCCATAGCCAGGCGTCGCTGAGCAGGAACACCGTCACCCAGCGGCGGGGGACCGCAAGGACGACCAGGAAGGGCAGCAGGCACAGGGTGTACTGCGGGGAGTCCGCTCGGCCCAACACGACGTAGCTGCTCACCATGGCGGCACCGACCTGCAACCACGCAAGGACCCCGGACGCGCGGCGCCTGCGCATCCCGACGAGAAGGAGAACAGTCCATGCAGCCAGTACCGCTGCTAGGGACATCACGTTGATGGCGCTGATCGGGCTGTGGCGCGCCAGGAAGAACCACAGGGAGTTCGTGGTCACGTCGTTCTGCCGCGCCGACTGAGCCACGAACGGCCCAGCCCAGCCTGCCGCGTTCGCGATCAGGAATGGTCCGTTGAGCACCGCTGTGGTGGCGGCCGCGACCCCGAAAACCCGCACTGCCGTGGCTCGTCTCCGGAGCAGTGAACGGGTGAGGCGAGGGGTTGCCAGGCGGTTTGGTCAGTGCCGGCTGGGGTGGCACGGGCCGCGCAGGTTGATCAGGGCCAGGTGTACTCCGGGGATCAGCACGACGCAGCCGTGGCTGCGCGCCCAGGACACGACGTTCTCGGTGGTGGACCCGCGCAGCCCGACCGGTGTGCTGACCGGGTCGGCGGTGTACGGGCCGGCCAGGACGAGGTATCGCAGCATGTCGTGCTGCACCCACTGCTGCACCTGGGACAGGGTGGGGCTCTGGGTGTGTCCGGTGAACCCGCCCAGCGGCAGCACCGGCTCCGAGCTCTGCAGCTGCAGCCTGCTCGCCGGGGTGGCCGTGGGGACCGCTGCCACCCAGGTCGCGCCGTGGCGGTGGGTCTGCAGGAAGGCCACGAGAGCAGCGGGGTACGACGCGGGAGCGCGCCGCGGCGCGGGTCCGGCAAGTGGGTCTGCGCCGGTGATCGGCTGCGTCAGCGTGGTCAGCGCGAACGTGGCGGGGCCGAGCAGCAGCGACCCCGCCGTGGCGACCGCGGCCACGGCGCTCAGGGCCGGGTGGACGCGGTCGAGCGGTAGCCGGCGCCGGCCCGCTAGGTCTGCGGCGTACGCGCAGCCCACCGCGGCGGCACAGCCCAGCACGGTTGCGGGCAGCCACCGCGGTGCGAAGGGGTAACCGGCTGCGAGATGGGCGCCGTATCCGGCGGTCAGCACCACGACAGCGGCAATCGACCCGTGCCGGCGATGGTGCCACAGGTCTGCGGCGCCCATCCCGACCAACGCGGCTACGGCGGGCGCGAGCAGCACTGCGTAGTAGGGGTGCAGGGAGCCGGCCATCAGGCTGAACACCAGCGCGGTTGCGGCGAACCAGCCGCCGAACAGCACGTACCCCAACGATGGACAGCGGCGCAAGACGACAGGCAGTGCGAGGGCAGCGACTGCCGCGGGAAGCAGCCAGCCGATCTGTCCACTGAAGGGCTGCACCAGCAACCGCAGCAAACCGGGAGCCCCGCCGACGGGGTTGGGGCCGTTCATCCGGCCCGAGCCGAGCCGGCTGAGCCCGTCCTGACCCACGATCAGGTTCAGCAGGCCGCCCCGGCTCCCGTCGGCGTAGGGCCGGGACCTCGACGGGGTGCTCAGCACCGCGACAACCCACCACGACCCGCTGACTGCGGCGGTGAGGGCGACGACCGCCAACCGGCGGGCGTGTTCGACGCGGCGCCGAGGCAGCGAACGCACCAACGCCGCTGCCATCGCCGGGGCCGGCAGCAGACCGGCCACCCACTTGGTCATGAAGGCCAGGCCCAGCAGCCCCCCCAGGCACACCAGCCAGCCGCGGCTCGGTGAACGCGCGGCGCGCACGGTGCAGTAGGCCGCGGAAACGGTCAGCGCGGTCAGCAGCATGTCGGGGTCGTTGAACCGTGCCAGGACCAGGAAGACCGGAGTGGTGGCCAGCACGAGACCGGAAACCAGTGCCGCGCCGCGCCCGGCGAGCAGCCGTACCGTCCGGTAGAGGACGAACACCGCGGCCAGCGCCTCCACCACCTGGGGCAGCATCAGCGCCCAGCTGGACCGGCCGAACAGGTGCAGAGACAGGGACATCAGCCACAGCGCCGTGGGCGGCTTGTCGGTGGACACGGCGTTACCGGTCTCCAGGCTGCCGAAGAAGAACGAGGACCAGCTGCTGGCCCCCGCCTGAGCCGCGGCGGCGTAGTAGGCGTTAGCCCAACCCTGGCGGTCCAGATCCCACGCGTACGCCGTCCCGGCCACCAGCAGCACTCCCGCCACCAGCGACGCCTCACCGCGGCCGGTGCGTGCCCCGCGGGACGGCCGAACTGTAGCGCGCCGCCAAGCGCTCCACCGCTGCCGCAGCGCCACCTGCGTGGTCGGCGTCACCGACTTCGAGCCGGTCATATCGCCTTCGGCGGCGTCGGGTCCTGCAATGGTGGGCAGGTGTGCCGCGGTGGGCCATCGGCGCTCGTCGCGATCAGGTATGCGCCGAAAACCGCAGGGGAGCACTGACGCTTGGTCGACGCCCAGGACCAGCCGGACCCGCCCGCCCAGCGGCACCGCAGCCCTGCTCCGGCCGGGCCCATCAACGCCGACACCCGCACCCAGCGGCGACCTGCTGCCGACGCGGCTGATCTGCTGCTCCTCTGCGGACAGCTCCGCCTCCCACCGCAAGTACCTCGGCGACTAGGCTCGCGGTGGGCGTCGGCCGCGGCCCGAGGGGCTGGAAGGGAGCTCCACCAGCGCGGCGCCCCCCACGATCACGGCGGCCATCAGCAACAGCGCGACTCGCTCAACCGCAACGTGGGACATCGCCGCACTGTGCCCCGGTCGTCCCAGGCTCCGAAGGAGCACTGGGCGGGCAGCCACATAACTTGCACCCAGCACCAGGCACCACATCAGGGTCGACAAGCTTGCCGCCCCGTAACGCCTGCCGGCGCCAACTCGGGCTGCGCCCCTGCCACGGGCGGAAAGGTACAGGCCTGCGAAACCGAATGCCACCGCCGCCCACAGCGCTGGACGACGCCGCGCATGCGACGCTAGCGACGCATTCGGGCGCGTCGTCGAGCCAGTACCAACAGGACGCACGATGAACTCCATCATTAGAGAAGGTAGGGACGCTTGCACCTTAGGCACGCCTGCCTGAACGAAGTCCGACCGGCTGGCCGCGGCGACGCTCCAGGGCGCGGTTGCACCGTTCTGCCGGCCAGGCAGCTGTACTGCCCCCGCTCGGGCTTGCTGGTGGCTTCGGTGAGTCTCGACGCGACGATGCCGCTGCTTCGCACGCCGGCACCCAGCGGCGCACCAGTTGCTGACGTCACCGGCGTGTGACGGCTCGTTCACCTTCAACGCCTGGGGTGGCACCACGCGCAAAAGGCCCGGGCCACCGCCGCTGACAGTGGGGTCCGCCGCGCGGCCTGAACGGCCAGCACTGCGTCCGGAGAGGACTCCCCCGCGCCCATTGTGCCGTGCCCCCGACGACGGTGGGGCAGCCTGACGCGTTGACCGGTTGCTCCACCTACTCGATCACGGCCAGATCACACCAGTCACAGCAGGATCAACTATGAACTGACCCTGCCAGGCAGATGGCCCGCTACGTCCTCTCCGACCAACTCGGAAGGTCCCTAGCACCCATCTCGACAATCGAACGGCTGGAGTCCATCGTCGGCCTGGACCCGTTGAGCGGCCCGACGCCCCGAGTTCGGTGGCGATCCACGGGTCGCTGCTGGTGCTGCTCCTCGTCTTCGGCGCGTGCACGGTGGTGGCCGCTGTGCAGCCCGGCGCGCGGATCTTCGTGGCGCTGCTCGTTACGCACACCCTGGTGCTGCTGGCCAGCCCGTCCCACTTCGGGCACTACTCGATCCTGACCGCGACGCCGCTCGCCCTGGTCGTCGGCGTGAGCGTCGGTCGGGTGGCGGCACTGGTCCCGCGGCCGGATGGGCGCGCGCCCACGAAAGGTCTAGTGCCATACCATTGACGGCACCCGGTATGCGGTAGATGCTGCGGTGCGACACCCTTTAGCGGTCGACAAAGGTCTACTGCCAAACGTTTACAGAGGTGAGCTGTGCGTGCAGAACCGGCCCACGACATCGACGAGGACTCCTCCTTCCTCGCCGAGCTCGGGTACAAACAGGAGCTGCACCGAGGCATGTCCGGTTTCTCGAACTTCGCCGTGTCGTTCTCGATCATCTCCATCCTGGCCGGCTGTATCACCAGCTACGGCATCGCCATGAACGCCGGCGGCCCGGCAGCGATTTCCATCGGCTGGCCGCTGGTCGGGGCGTTCGTGCTCTGCGTCGCGCTGGCCATGGGCGAGATCTGCTCGGTCTACCCGACTGCGGGCGGCCTGTACTTCTGGGCCGGGCGGCTTGCCCGCAAGAACAAGGTCGTCTGGGCGTGGTACGTCGGCTGGTTCAACTTCCTCGGCGAGGTGGCCGTCACCGCCGCCATCGACTACGGCGCCGCAATCACCTGGATGGCCTTCCTCAACCTGGTCTGGGGCGTGCAGGTCAGCGCGGTCGAGACCTTCCTCGTCTTCGCCCTGATCCTGGTTGCGCATGGCCTGCTCAACACCTTCGGTGTCAACCTCGTCCGGCTGCTCTCCAACATCTCTGCCTGGTGGCACCTCGTCGGGGTCGCCGTCATCGTCGCCGTTCTCGCCCTCGTCCCCGACAAACACCAGTCGCTGTCGTGGACCTTCACCCACTTCGAGAACCACACCGGCTGGAGCAGCGGCCTCTACGTCTTCCTCATCGGCCTGCTCATGGCGCAGTACACCTACACCGGCTTCGACGCCTCCGCCCACGTCGCTGAGGAGACCAAGAGCGCCGCCCGCAACGCACCCAAAGGCATCGTCAACTCGGTCATCGTCTCGATCATCGCGGGCTGGGTGCTGCTCGTCGCGGTGACCGCCGCGATCCAGAACTACGAAGCCGAGCGCACCTCGGAGATCGCCCTGCCGCCCGCGCAAATCTTCATCGACGCGGCCGGCCACACCCTGGGCGCCTTCCTCGTGCTGATCTGCGCGGCCGCCCAGTTCTTCTGCGGCATGGCCTCGGTGACCGCCAACTCCCGGATGACCTACGCATTCTCCCGCGACGGTGCACTTCCGGGCTCCCGGCTCTGGGCGCAGGTCAACCCGCGCACCGGCACCCCCACCAACTCGATCTGGCTCTGCACCGTCTGCTCCATCGTGCTGGCCAGCCCCGCACTGTTCAGCACCACGGCATACCTGGCAGTCACCTCCATCGCCGTCATCGGCCTATACATCGCCTACGTCACCCCGGTCCTGCTCCGGCGGATCAACCCCGACTTCACCCCGGGCGTCTGGAACCTCGGCCGCTGGAGCACCGTCATCGGCTGGATCGCCGTCGCCTGGGTGGTCTTCATCGTCATCCTCTTCATGCTTCCCCCGGCCAATCCGATCACCGTTGGGACGTTCAACTACGCCCCCGTCGCAGTCCTGGTGGTGCTCGCCTTCGCCACGACCCTGTGGTTCGCCAAGGGCCGCCACCACTTCATGAAGGACGTGCCGTCCGGCCACGACACCAGGCCGGCGGAGGAGATCCTCGGCTGACATGAGCGTCCTTCGATGCCAGCAGGAGGCGGCGGACGGGAGTCGCTTGCCCGACGCCGTGCTGCGACCCGCGGCAGCCAACGCCTTCGAGTCAACCGTCGAACAGCTGGCCACCGCGATCCGGCTCGGCGTCTTCGCCGACGGCCAGCAGCTGCCGCCGGAGCGGGACCTCGCCGAGCGGCTCGGGGTCAGCCGGATGACGCTTCGCCACGCGATCGCCGCTCTACGCGACTCGGACCTGGTCACGACCCACCGTGGCCGGGGCGGCGGCACGGTGGTCACGTATTGCGGTCCGCGGATTGCCGAGGGCAGCACACCTCGGGTGCGCCATGGGTCGGCACTGACCGACGCGATGGAGTTCCGTCGCGTCGTCGAGCCGGGCGCCGCATGGGTCGCGGCCACCAAGCCGCTGTCGGGGGACCAGCGGACCTGGCTGACCAGTAGCGCGCGGCAGGTTCGCGAGGCGCCGGACGCCGCGGCCCACCGGGTCGCCGACTCACGCCTGCACCTGGCGATCGCCACGCTCGCCGGCTCGCCGATGCTCATCGACGCAGTGACTCGCGCCCAAGCGGCGCTGCACGAGCTGCTCACCGCCATCCCGGTCCTGACCCGCAACATCGCCCACTCCAACGAGCAGCACGACGCCGTGGTCGACGCCGTCCTCGTCGGCGACGCCGACCGGGCCCGCTCGGCCATGGAGGAGCACTGTGACGCCACCTCCGCCCTGCTGCGCGGACTGATCGGTTAGGAGATCCATTGACATCGCCACCCCAGCTCACCCTCGAGGTGCTGCGTGCCGACATCGATGAAGGCGTCATCGACACCGTCATCGTCGCCTTCACCGACATGCAGGGCAGGCTGCAGGGCAAGCGGTTGCACGGCCACTACTTTGTGGACCAGGCGCTCGAGGGTGGCACCGAGGGCTGCAACTACCTCCTCGCCGTCGACGTCGACATGAACACCGTGGACGGCTACTCGATTAGCTCCTGGGAGCGCGGCTACGGCGACATGATGTTCGACCTCGACCTGTCGACGCTGCGGCGCACGCCCGGGCAGCCGTGGTCCGCCACCATCCAGTGCGACCTGTCCTGGCTCGACGGCAGCGGCCCGGTGCGCCAGTCACCGCGCTCCGTGCTGAAGGCGCAGGTCGACGCCGCGCGCGAGCTGGGGTGGACGGCGCTCGCCGGCACCGAGCTCGAGTTCATCGTCTTCGACGACAGCTACGAGCAGGCTTGGGACCGCCGCTACCAGGGGCTGACCGGTTCCAACCGCTACAACGTCGACTACTCCATCCTCGGCGGCACCCGGGTGGAGCCGATGCTGCGGGAGATCAGGAACGAGATGTATGCCGCAGGCGTCACGGTCGAGGGTGCCAAGGGCGAGTGCAACCTTGGGCAGCACGAGATCGGCTTTCTCTACGACGAGGTGGTGGCCACCTGCGACAACCACGTCGTCTACAAGACCGCGGCCAAGGAGATCGCCGCCAAGCACGGGCAGTCGCTGACCTTCATGGCCAAGTACGACGAGCGGGAGGGCAACTCCTGCCACGTCCACCTGTCCCTGCGCGGCACCGACGGCGCGGTGGTCTTCGCCGACCATGACCGCGAGGGCGGCCACAGCGAGCTGTTCGACCGCTTCCTCGCCGGCGTCCAGGCGACGATGCGTGAGCTCACCTACTTCTATGCGCCGAACATCAACTCCTACAAGCGTTTCCAGGCCGGGTCCTTTGCTCCTACCGTCGTGGCGTGGGGCCGGGACAACCGCACCTGTGCCCTCCGCGTCGTCGGGCACGGTGCCGCGCTCCGGATGGAGAACCGGGTGCCGGGCGGCGACATGAACCCGTACCTCGGAGTGGCGGCCATGCTCGCGGGCGGGCTGCACGGCATACGGGAGGAGCTGGCGCTGGAGCCGGCCTTCGAGGGCAACGCCTACACCTCCGACCGGGACCGGGTGCCGATGACGCTGGCCGAGGCGCGCGACCTGCTGCACGGCTCGGCCGTCGCACGGGCGGCCTTCGGCGACGACGTGGTGGACCACTACGTCAACGCGGCGGACGTGGAGATCGCGGCTTTCAACTCGGCTGTGACGGACTGGGAACGAGTGAGAGGGTTCGAACGACTGTGAGCACCACGACGCACGAGGTGATCAACCCGGCCACCGAGTCGAGCATCGCCACGGTGCAGCTGGCCAGTCTGGAGGAGACGGACCAAGCGATCGCCGTCGCGGAGGCCGCGGGGCCGGCGTGGCGGGCGGTCGCGCCAGCGGATCGCGGACGGTTGCTGCGCCGTTTCGCCGACGTGGTCGACGACCACGTCGAGGAGCTGGCTCGGTTGGAGGTCGCCAACGCCGGACACACCATCGGCAACGCCCGGTGGGAGGCCGGCAACGTCCGCGACGTCCTGACGTACTACTCCGCGGCTCCGGAGCGGCTCTTCGGCAGGCAGATCCCGGTCGCTGGAGGCATCGACCTGACCTTCAAGGAGCCGCTCGGCACTGTGGGGGTCATCGTCCCGTGGAACTTCCCCATGCCCATCGCCGGCTGGGGGTTCGCGCCCGCGCTCGCGGCAGGCAACACCGTCGTCCTCAAGCCCGCCGAGCTGACGCCGTTGACCGCGATCCGGATCGGCGAGCTGGCGCTGGAGGCGGGGCTTCCGGAGGGCGTCTTCACGGTGATCCCCGGCAAGGGTTCCGTGGTCGGCGAGCGTTTCGTGAGCCACCCCGCGGTGCGCAAGGTTTGCTTCACCGGCTCCACCGCGGTGGGTCAACGGGTGATGGCAGGCGCCGCCGAGCAGGTCAAGCGGGTGACGCTCGAGCTGGGGGGTAAGAGCGCCAACGTGATCTTCGACGACGCTGACCTCGAGGCGGCAGCAGCAGCAGCTCCTGGTGGCGCCTTCGACAACGCCGGTCAGGACTGCTGTGCGCGAAGCCGGATCCTGGTGCAGCGCAATGTCTTGGACCGTTTTATGGCGGCGTTCGAGCCGGCGCTGAAGGCCGTGCGGGTGGCCGATCCCGGTGCCGACTCCACCGAGATGGGACCGCTGATCAGCGCGGGACAGCGGCAGGCGGTCCGCTCCTTCGTGGAGGAGGCGAGCGAGGACGTCGAGGTCGCCTTCCGCGGTGAGGCCCCGAGCGGAGACGGCTACTGGTACGCCCCCACCGCCGTGCTGCCCCGCTCGACGAACGACCGAGTCTGGCGCGAGGAGATCTTCGGCCCGGTGGTGGCCGTGCTGTCGTTCGACGACGAGGCCGACGCGGTCGCCAAGGCCAACGACACGGCATACGGGCTGTCCGGGTCGATCTGGACTCGCGACGTGGGGCGCGCGCTCCGGGTTGCCCGAGGCATCGAGGCCGGCAACCTCTCGGTCAACAGCCACAGCAGCGTGCGGTACTCGACGCCGTTTGGCGGCTTCAAGCAGTCCGGGATCGGGCGTGAGCTCGGGCCGGACGCCCTCGACGCCTTCACCGACGTCAAGAACGTCTTCATCCATACGGGGGGGATCTCCCCCGACATGCCCACAGCAGGAAGGTAGGAGAGATGGCAGGCAGGCTTGAGGGCAAGGTCGCCGTGGTCACCGGAGGGTGCTCCGGCATCGGCCTGGCCAGCGTGCGCCGGTTCGCGCAGGAGGGTGCCGCCGTCGTCATCGGCGACCTCGACGACGCCTCGGGAGAACGCATCGAGCAGGAGGTCGGTGGAGCCTACATCCATTGCGATGTGACGGATCCCTTGCAGGTCGAGGCGCTGTTCCGGACCGCCAAGGAGCGTTTCGGGAGCGTCGACGTGGCGTTCAACAACGCCGGCATCTCGCCGCCCGAGGACGACTCGATCCTGACCACCGACCTCGACGCATGGCGCACCGTGCAGGAGGTCAACCTCACCAGCGTCTACCTGTGCTGCAAGGCGGCGCTGCCGTACATGCTCGAGCAGGGCAAGGGCTCGATCATCAACACGGCGTCCTTCGTGGCCGTCATGGGCGCGGCGACGTCGCAGATCTCCTACACGGCCAGCAAGGGTGGCGTGCTGTCGATGTCGCGCGAGCTGGGAGTGCAGTTCGCGCGGGAAGGCGTGCGGGTCAATGCCCTCTGCCCCGGGCCGGTCAACACGCCGCTGCTGAAGGAGCTGTTCGCCAAGGATCCGCAACGGGCCGCGCGACGGCTCGTGCACGTGCCGGTCGGCAGGTTCGCGGAACCGGAAGAGATCGCCAACGCAGTGCTGTTCCTTGCCAGCGACGAGTCGAGCTTCATGACGGCGTCCTCGTTCCTCGTCGACGGCGGAATCTCCGGTGCCTACGTCACACCGCTTTGATCGGGGGGGGGTGCCTTGAACAGCAACGTTCTCGGCCATTGATCGGATCAGAAGCTACTGCGAGCCGGTCAGCCGGGGGTCCTGGCGCGACCAGCCCAGCGACCTGGTGCCCCACGCCTACGTCGAGAAGGTCGAGCGCCGGTGGCATCGCGGTCCTCGTCCCGGGTCGGGCGTACGCCGACGACGCGCTGGCTAGCGCGGTCCTGGACCGTCTCGATGGCTGAACCGCTCGGGCGGCGTCGACACCCAACCCAGCCGGTATGCCGGCTCTCCACAGTTGAGGTTCGCGTCGCGGGCGTCGGTCGCCGCCTAGCGGTTGAGACGGTCACGACGTGGTCATCGATGACCGGTTCGATTCTGGCGCTGCGCGACCACCTCGCCGCTGAAAGGTCACGTGCGTGGTGATGGAGGCCACCGGCGACTACTGGCAGCCGTTCTACTCCCCTGCTTGAATCTGGAGGGAGTCGAGGCCCTCCTGGTCAACGCACCGCACGTGTCCTCGCACGCGCACCCGTGTCGGCACCGTGGCGACAGGTCACAAGTCGGTCACGGGCTGCACCCTTTCGGATGAATTGGGCCTGCGGGGGGCCATCTTTGACGGGTTACATCGAGGTCTTGACACGCGCCACGGTGAGCCCCATTGTGTTGCACAAGAAGCAGCCGATTGCGCGACTAGCAACAGTGACTGTTGCGGCCTACCCGCCCCGGATGGAGGCTTAGGAGTGCCGGACGTCTTCGTGGACGGCGAGTGGATCGACCCAGTCGCCGGCCGTCGCCGCGAGATCCGGTGCCCCGCGGACGGTTCGTTGGTTGCGGCGGTGTCCGAAGGCAGCCGGGCGGACACCGAGAAGGCGATTGCCGCTGCCCGGCGGGCGTTCGACGAGGGTCCCTGGCCGGGGACTCCCGAACGCGAGCGCGGCGCAGTGCTGTCGCGGGTGGCCGACCTGCTGTCGCGTGACAAAACGACGTTCGCCCGAGCCGAGAGCCTGGATACAGGCAAGCGGCTGGTCGAAGCCGAGTACGACGTCGAGGACGTGATGGCGTGCTTCCGGTACTACGCGGGTGTCGCGGGAACGGATGCCGGCAGGGTGATCGACACCGGCCGTGAGGACGCGATCAGCCGGGTGGTCCACGAGCCGGTAGGTGTGTGCGGACTGATCACCCCGTGGAACTATCCGCTCCTGCAGACCTCGTGGAAGGTCGCGCCCGCCCTGGTGGCCGGTAACACGTTCGTGCTCAAACCCAGCGAGCTGACGCCATCCACCGCGATCCTGCTGATGCGCGCCCTCGAGGAGGCCGGGCTGCCGCCGGGAGTCGCCAACCTCGTGCTCGGGGCCGGAGCGGAGGTGGGCGCGCCGCTGGCAGAGCACCCCGACGTGGACCTGGTCTCCTTCACCGGCGGCCTCGATACCGGCCGCTGGATCATGGCGGCTGCCGCGCAGAGCGTGAAGAAGGTCGCGTTGGAGCTCGGCGGGAAGAACCCCAACGTCGTCTTCGCCGACGCCGATCTCGAGACGGCCGTCGACTACGCGCTCACCGCCGTGTTCCTGCACTCCGGACAGGTCTGTTCGGGCGGTGCGCGGCTGATCGTCCAGGACGAGGTGCACGACAGCTTCGTGGACGAGGTGGTCCGCCGGGCCGAGCGAATCCGGCTGGGTGGCCCCTTCGACGAGCAGGCCGAAACCGGTGCGCTGATCTCGGCCGCGCACCTGGAGAAGGTCGCCTGCTATGTCAAGGGGGGCATCGCCGAGGGCGCCGTGCTCCGGTGTGGCGGCTACCGCGCGGACACCGGCGCCCTGGCCGACGGGTACTTCTACCGACCGACCGTGCTGGACGAGTGCCATGCCGGGATGCGCGTCGTCCAGGAGGAGTCGTTCGGACCGGTCCTGACGGTCGAACGGTTCACCGACGAGGCGTCCGCCGTGCGGATCGCCAACGACACCCGATACGGTCTGGCGGGAGCGGTGTGGACCCAGGACGCGGGCAAGGGGCAGCGAATGGCCCAGCGGCTGCGGCATGGCACCGTGTGGATCAACGACTACCACCCGTACGTCCCCCAGGCTGAATGGGGCGGTTTCAAACAGTCCGGCGTCGGGCGCGAGCTTGGTCTGGCCGGGATTGCGGAGTACCGCGAGACCAAGCACATCTGGCAGAACATCCGTCCACAGGCGCAAAAGTGGTTCAGTGGATGAGCCTTCCGGCGAAGTCCACCCGGGACGACCGAAGAAAGACCACCATGACCACCTCCACCCGGAATCCGGCACTCGAGTCCCCATCGCGAGCCGGCTCGGGAGACGCCGGACGGTCCGGTCCGGTCATCTCCGTGCAGACCCTGTGGAAGGTGTTCGGGCGTCACGGCGGTGACGTGCCGGGGTCCGAGGAGCTCAGCGCCCTGTCGCGAAAGGAGCTCAAGGAGCGCACCGGGTGCGTGGCAGCCGTCTGCGACCTCAGCTTCGACGTCGCGCCCGGTGAGGTCTTCGTCGTGATGGGGCTGTCCGGGTCGGGGAAGTCCACCCTGGTGCGGTGCCTGACCCGGCTGATCGAGCCCACCGCGGGTCACGTGCTGTTCAAGGGCGAGGACATTCTCGGCATCAACGAGCGGTCACTGCGCGAGCTACGCCGGCACAGCATCTCCATGGTCTTCCAGCACTTCGGCCTGCTGCCGCACCGCCGGGTGGCGGACAACGTGTCCTACGGTCTGGAGATTCGCGGGACGGGCAAGCGCGAGCGTTCCCAGCGGGCCGCCGAGGTGATCGACCTGGTGGGGCTCTCGGGCTACGAGAACTCCTTCCCCGACCAGCTCTCGGGCGGCATGCAGCAGCGGGTGGGCCTGGCCAGGGCGCTGGCCGGTGACCCGGAGGTGCTGCTGTTCGACGAGCCGTTCTCCGCTCTCGACCCGCTCATCCGGCGGGACATGCAGAACGAGGTCATCCGGCTGCACCATGAGGTCGGCAAGACCATGGTCTTCATCACGCACGATCTCGCGGAGGCGCTCAAGCTGGGTGACCGGATCCTGATCATGCGGGACGGGCGCCTGGTGCAGGTGGGCACCGGCGCCGAGCTGGTAGGTGCCCCCGCCGACGACTACGTGCGCGACTTCGTGCGTGAGGTGCCGCGCTCCCGGGTCCTGACGCTGCGCTGGATCATGCGTCCCGCCCATGCCGACGACCAGATGGACGGTCCGGAGTTCGGCCCGGACGTCGTGGTCGGCGAAGCGGTGCGCGCGGTGCTCGAGGCCGAGCGCCCGATCAAGGTCGTCCAGGACGGCACCCTGCTCGGCGTCGTGGGCAACGCCGAGATCCTCGCGGTCGTCGCCGAGTCATGACGACCATCGAGGCGGTGCGACCCGGAGCTCGTCCCACCCGAGGTGCGATGGTCGCCGGCGTCCTGGCCGTGTGGCTGGTCGGGTTTGCCCTGCTGCGCGGTCGCGACACGCTCGCTCTGGCAACATCCGATATCACTGCACTGCACACGCGTCTGAACAACCTCAACGACGCCGTCGGTGCGAACCGGAACAGCAGCCCGCTGTTCCTGTACTTCTTCAACGAGATCCGGCTCGGGATCGACGCGCTCACGACGTTCATCTCCGGCCTGGTCTCCCAGCCGGCGTTCGGGCGTCCGGTCCCGCTGATCGGATGGCTCGGCGTCGTGGCCCTGTTCGGCTTTGGGTCGTGGGCCCTGGGCAACCTCAAGGTCGCGATCCTGGCAGTTGCCGGGTTCACCTTCATGGGGCTGCAGGGGCTGTGGCAGGAGAGCATGGACACCTTCGCGCTCACCCTCTCGGCAGTCCTGGTGGCGTTGCTCATCGGCATCCCGCTGGGGATCTGGGCGGGCCTCTCCGATCGGGTCAACCGGATCGTGACCCCGTTGCTGGACTTCATGCAGACCATGCCGACCTTCGTGTACCTGGCACCGCTGACGCTGGTCTTCCTGATCGGCCCGGCCTCGGCGGTCATCGCCACCCTGATCTACGCGGCGCCTCCGGTCATCCGCATCGCCGCCCACGGCATCCGGCAGGTGCCCACGCAGACCTTGGAAGCGGCCGAGTCGATGGGGACGACCCGGTTCCAGATGCTGCGCAAGGTGATGCTGCCGCTGGCCAAGCGCACCATCGTGATCGGCATCAACCAGACCATCATGGCCGCCCTGTCCATGGTGACGATCGCCGCCCTGATCGACGCTCCGGGTCTGGGCCGGGTGGTGCTGCGCTCGCTGCAGTCCTTGGACGTGGGGACGGCATTCAACGCCGGTCTGTCGATCGTGGTCCTGGCCATCGTGTTCGACCGGGTGACCACTGCAGCGAGCGTGCGGGTGGAGACTGCCCGGCGCAGGGCCAGCAGCCGGTCGGCACAGCTGCGCAGGATCGGCCTGATCGCCGGCGGCATCGGCAGCGCCATCTGCGTCTACCTGTCCTACACCTTCGTCTGGGCCGCCGAGTTCCCCACGGACATCGACCTGGGCGCCCCGATCAGCAAGTTCGCCTCGAGGGTCACCGACTGGGCACAGCTGCACCTGAGCGTCCTGACCGGCGACTTCAAGGACGTGGTCACCAAGGACCTGCTCAACCCCTTCCAGAGCCTGTTGACCGACTCTCCCTGGTGGCTGCTCGCCGTGGTCCTCGTCGCTCTGGCTGCCCTTGCCGGCGGGGCACGGGCAGCGCTGACGACGGCTGCCTGCGTGCTCCTGATCATCGGCACCGGCTTGTGGTCCGACGCGATGACCACCCTGGCCGCTACCCTGCTGGCGACGATCGCGGTCATGGCCCTCGGACTGCTCGTCGGTGTCTGGATGGGCCGGAGCCCACGGGCCGACCGAACGATCCGCCCGGTCCTGGATGCCGCCCAGACCATGCCGTCCTTCGTCTACCTGGTGCCGTTCGTCGCGCTGTTCGCTGCCAGCAGGTTCACCGGGATCGCCGCTGCGGTCGTGTTCGCCGCACCGGTCGCGATCAAGATCATCGCCGACGGCATCGCGGCGGTGTCCGCGACGACCGTCGAGGCGGCGACAGCGGCGGGATCGAGCGCGTGGCAGATCATCACCAAGGTGCAGCTGCCCATGTCGCTGCGCACGCTCGCGCTGGCGACGAACCAGGGCCTGATCTACGTCCTGTCGATGGTTGTCGTGGGCGGTCTGGTGGGAGGCGGAGCCCTCGGTTACGACGTGGTGGCCGGATTCCGGCAGAACGCCCTCTTCGGTAAGGGGCTGGCAGCCGGCCTGGCTATCGTGCTCCTCGGCATCATGCTCGACCGGGTGACGCAGACCGTGGCCCAGCGAGCCGAGTCACGCACGGAGCACGGCCATTCCTAGCACCACCTCCTCGCACCACCGCACCCGTACCGGCACCTTCACTGTTCGACCGATGAGAGGACAACGCACAATGATCCGATCGAGGACTGGCATCTCAGCTCGGCCGTGGGGCGCGGTGGCCGGGGCAGCGGCTGTGGCGCTGTCCCTTGCGGCCTGTGGCGGCGCCAAGGTGGGCGACACGTCGGCCGGGAGCTCAGCCAGCGGGAGCTCGGGCGCCAAGTGCGGCACCTTCAACCTGGCCGTCAACGCATGGGTCGGCTACGAGGCGGACGCGGCGGTGGTCTCCTACCTGGCGAAGAACAAGCTCGGCTGCAACGTCGTCAAGAAGAACCTCGACGAGCAGGTCTCCTGGCAGGGGTTCAGCACCGGCGAGATCGACGCGGTGCTGGAGAACTGGGGCCACGCGGATCTGGCCAAGAAGTACATCACGCAACAGAAGGTCGCGCGGGACGCGGGTCCGAGCGGCAACCTCGGCGAGATCGGCTGGTACGTCCCGCCGTTCCTGGCCAAGGCGCACCCGGACATCCTGAACTGGAAGAACCTGAACAAGTACGCCGGGCAGTTCGCAACCTCGGAGTCCGGTGGCAAGGGCCAGCTGCTGGACGGCGACCCCGGCTTCGTCACCAACGACGGCGCGCTGGTCAAGAACCTGAACCTCGACTACAAGGTGGTCTACTCGGGCTCCGAGGCGGCGCTGATCACCAGCTTCCGGCATGCGGAGCAGGCCAAGAAGCCGTTGATCGGCTACTTCTACTCCCCTCAGTGGTTCCTCTCCGAGGTGCCGTTGGTCAAGGTCAAGCTGCCGCCCTACACCAAGGGCTGCGACGCGGTGCCGGCGAAGGTCGCCTGCGACTACCCGGAGTACCACCTGAACAAGGTGGTCAGCACCAAGCTCGCCACCTCCGGCAGCCCGGCATACACGCTGGTGAAGAACTTCCGGTGGACCAACGCCGACCAGAACCTGGTCGCGAAGTACATCGCCCAGGACAAGATGTCCGACGACGCCGCTGCCAAGAAGTGGGTGGACGCCAACCCCGACAAGGTCAAGGCCTGGCTGTCCTGACCTGCGCTTCCCTCGTGCCCGTCCGGGGAGCTGCTTGGCTCCCCCGGGGCGGGCACGATGTCGTGCACGGGCCTTTAAGGCCGGCGCGGGTCGGCTTCGCCGACCCCTTGACAGGGCGAGGTCGGTCAGCGACGATCGTTGCGAACAACGCATCGCGTTGCGTGAGATGCGTCGATGGAGGTTGGTATGACGGGTCCCCGCGTTGTGGTCATCGGCGCCGGCGTGGTGGGCGCGGCGCTGGTCGACGAGCTCACCGCTCGCGGGTGGGACGACGTCACGATCGTCGACCAGGGCGACCTGCCTGCCCCGGGCGGCTCGACCTCCCACGCCCCGGGCCTGGTGTTCCAGGCCAGCGGGTCCAAGACGATGACCGAGCTGGCCCGCTACACCGTCGAGAAGCTCTGCGGGCTCGAGGTCGACGGTGAGCCGTGCTTCCTGCAGGTCGGCGGACTCGAGGTCGCCACCACGGCCGAGCGTCTCGCCGAGCTCCACCGACGGCACGGCTGGCTCGCGGCCTGGGGTGTCCCCTCCCAGGTGCTGGACGCCGCCGAGACGGCCGCGAAGTACCCGCTGCTCGACCCCGCCGTCGTCCTCGGCGGGCTCTGGAACCCCACCGACGGGATCGCCAAGGCCATCCGGGCGGTCGATGCCCAGACCCGACGGGCCGCCTCGCGTGGCGCCCGGCTGTTGGCTCGCCACGAGGTCCTCGACATCACCGTCACCGACGGCAGGGTCACGGCCGTCGTCACCGACCGGGGCGAGGTCCCGGCGGACATCGTGGTGTGCTGCGCCGGCATCTGGGGACCGGTGATCGCCGCCAAGGTCGGCATGACGCTGCCGCTGACCCCTCTGGCGCACCAGCTCGGGTGGACCTCCGCCGTTCCCGCGCTCGCCGGTGCGACGCAGGAGGCGGTGCTGCCGATCCTGCGCCACCAGGACCAGGACCTGTACTACCGGGAGCGGTTCGACACCATCGGCATCGGCTACTACGGCCACCGGCCGATGCCGGTCCGTGCCGAGGAGATCGCCCGTCCCGACGAGTCGACCCCGATGCCCTCCGTGCTGCAGTTCACCGCTGACGACTTCGACGAGGCGTGGAAGCAGACGCAGCTCCTACTGCCATCCACTCGCGAGGCCAAGGTCGAAGAGGGCATCAACGGGCTGTTCTCCTTCACCACCGACAGCATGCCGCTGATCGGCGAGTCCTCGGACGTCGCCGGGTTCTGGGTGGCCGAGGCGGTCTGGGTCACCCACTCCGCCGGCGTCGGTCGCGCCGTCGCCGAGCTCCTCGTCGACGGTCACTGCTCCAGCTTCGACCTGCACGAGTGTGACGTGAACCGGTTCGAGCCGCACCAGCTCTCGGCCGAGTACGTCCTGGCTCGGGACTGCCAGAACTTCGTCGAGGTCTACGACATCCTGCACCCCCTGCAGCCGGCCGAGAGCCTCCGACCGCTTCGCACCAGCCCCTTCTACCAGCGACAGCGAGAGCTCGGCGCGGTGTTCCTCGATGCGTCCGGCTGGGAGCGACCGCAGTGGTACGAGGCCAACGCAGGGCTCGTCGCCGGGCGTGACATCCCGCGGCCGAACGACTGGGCCGCGCAGTACTGGTCGCCGATCGTGGCGGCCGAGGCGCAGGTGACCCGGGAGTCCGTCGCGATGTACGACATGACGGCACTCAAGCGCCTCGAGGTGACCGGCGGCGGAGCCGCAGCCTTCCTCAACTCCCTGGTCACCGGCAACGTGGACAAGTCCGTCGGCTCGGTCACCTACTGCCTGCTGCTCGACGTCGACGGCGGGATCCGCAGCGACATCACCGTTGCCCGGCTCGCAGCGGACCGGTTCCAGGTGGGCGTCAACGGCAACCTGGACCTGGACTGGTTCACCCGCCACCTCCCCGCGGATGGAACCGTCCAGGTCCGCGACCTCACCCCCGGCACCTGCTGCATCGGGCTGTGGGGGCCGCGAGCGCGTGACCTCCTCCAGCCACTGACCGAGACGGACTTCAGCCACGCCGCTCTCAAGTACTTCCGGGCCACGCAGGCCTTCATCGGCACCGTCCCGGTGACCGCGATGCGGCTCTCCTACGTCGGGGAGCTCGGGTGGGAGCTGTACACCACCGCGGACCACGGCCAGCGGCTGTGGGATCTGCTCTGGGACGCGGGCCAGCAGCACGGCGTGATCGCGGCCGGACGGGGAGCCTTCTCCAGTCTGCGGCTGGAGAAGGGCTACCGATCCTTCGGCGCGGACATGACCTATGAGCACGAGCCGTACCAGGCCGGTCTCGGGTTCGCCGTGAAGCTCGACAAGGGCGACTTCGTCGGCCGTGACGCCCTGGTCGCGCGCAAGGACCGCAGCACCGTCACGCTGACCTGCCTGACCCTGCCCACCGCCGGTTCCGTTGTCGTGGGCAAGGAGCCGGTCTATGCCGGTGACGCCTGCGTCGGCTATGTGACCAGCGCGGCGTACGGCTACACGATCGGCACCGGCATCGCCTACGCATGGCTTCCGCAGGACCTCACCGCAGTCGGCACGCACGTGCGGATCGGCTACTTCGACCAGCGCATCGATGCGGTCGTCACCGCCGAGCCGCTGTTCGACCCGGAGATGATCCGCCTGCGCAGCTGAGGCGCGATCAGCGGCACACCATATCTACCATCGTCGCTCGAGCATCCTCGCTCGAGCACCGTCGTTCCCTTCGAAGGCAGGTCAGCGTGAGCTCAGTGGATGTCATCACCGGTTCCGAGCTCGACCTGCCCCTGGCGCAGGTCGACCCCGAGGTGGCTGCCGCCATCACCGCCGAGCTGCACCGGCAGCAGTCGACGCTGGAGATGATCGCCTCGGAGAACTTCGCGCCGGTGGCCGTCATGGAGGCGCAGGGTTCGGTGCTGAACAACAAGTACGCAGAGGGCTATCCGGGAGGCCGCTACTACGGCGGCTGCGAGCATGTCGACGTCACCGAGCAGCTGGCGATCGACCGGGTGACGTTGCTGTTCGGCGCCCGCTTCGCCAACGTGCAGCCGCACTCGGGGGCGCAGGCGAACACGGCGGTCTTCTTCGCGCTGCTGCAGCCGGGTGACACGATCCTCGGGCTGAGCCTGGCCCACGGTGGCCACCTCACCCACGGCATGAAGATCAACTACTCGGGCAGGATGTTCACCGTCGTGCCCTACCAGGTCTCCGAGTCGACCGGGCTGGTCGACATGGACGAGGTCGAGCGCCTGGCCCGCGAGCACCGCCCGAGGATGATCATCGCCGGATGGTCGGCCTACCCTCGGCAGCTCGACTTCGCCCGGTTCCGCGCCATCGCCGACGAGGTGGGCGCTTACCTCATGGTCGACATGGCGCACTTCGCCGGGCTCGTCGCCGCCGGTCTGCATCCCTCGCCCGTGCCGCACGCCCACGTCACGACGACGACCACGCACAAGACCCTCGGCGGCCCCCGTGGAGGCGTCATCCTCACCGATGACGAGGAGCTGGCCAAGAAGATCAACTCCGCGGTATTCCCCGGCATGCAGGGAGGCCCGCTCGAGCACGTCATCGCCGGCAAGGCGGTCTCGTTCCTGATCGCCGCGGGGCCGCAGTTCCGGGACCGGCAGGTGCGCACGCTCGAAGGTGCCCGCATCCTGGCCGAGCGGCTGGTCCGGCCGGACGCCACCGAGGCCGGTGTCACCGTCCTCACCGGTGGCACCGACGTGCACCTGGTGCTGGTGGACCTGCGTAAGTCCCAGCTCGACGGGAGACAGGCCGAGGACCGGTTGCACGACATCGGCATCACGGTCAACCGCAACGCCGTCCCGTTCGACCCTCGCCCACCGATGGTCACCTCGGGGCTGCGCATCGGTACGCCGGCCCTGGCCACCCGTGGCTTCGACGCCGACGACTTTCGTGAGGTCGCCGACGTCATCGCGCTCGCCCTGCGCCCCACGCTGGATGAGCAGACCCGTGCGGCGCTGAAGGCCCGGGTCACGGCGCTGGCCACGCGGCGCCCGCTCTACCCCTCCCTGAAGGGCCCGGGGGAATGACCGGCTCCACGTCCACCGACCCGCTGGCACCCGCCGGGCGGGCGGGGGACAACCCCGAGCACCCGGCCTTCCTCTGGCGCAACGTCGAACCCAGGAAGCACTACGACGTGGTCATCGTCGGCGGCGGCGGCCACGGCCTCGCGACGGCGTACTACCTTGCCAGGAACCACGGGATCACCAACGTCGCGGTGCTGGAGAAGGGCTGGCTCGCCGGCGGCAACATGGCCCGCAACACCACGATCATCCGCTCGAACTACCTCTGGGACGAGAGCGCGGGGATCTACGAGCACTCCCTCAAGCTGTGGGAGAAGCTCGACGAGGACCTGGACTACCCGATCCTGTTTAGCCAGCGCGGGGTGCTCAACCTCGCCCACAGCCTGCAGGACGTCCGGGACAGCATGCGGCGGGTCAACGCCAACAAGCTCAACGGGGTCGACGCCGAGTGGGTGGACGCCCGGCAGGTCAAGGAGCTGTGCCCCATCGTCGACACCTCCGCGGACGTGCGCTACCCGGTCCTCGGGGCGACCTACCAGCCGCGGGCGGGCATCGCCAAGCACGACTACGTCGCGTGGGGCTTTGCGCGTGCCGCCGATGCGCTCGGCGTCGACCTCATCCAGGACTGCGAGGTGACCGGGATCGAGACCGCCGGTGGCCGGGTGACCGCTGTCCGGACCACCCAGGGCACCATCACGGCCGGCAAGGTGGCGCTCTGCGCGTCCGGTCACACCTCGGTGCTGGCGAAGATGGTCGGCCTCGACCTGCCCCTGCAGAGCCATCCGTTGCAGGCGCTGGTGTCCGAGCTGCTCGAGCCCGTGCACCCCACCGTGGTGATGTCCAACGCCGTCCACGTCTACGTCTCGCAGGCGCACAAGGGTGAGCTGGTCATGGGTGCCGGCGTCGACTCGTACAACAGCTACGGGCAACGCGGCGCGTTCCACATCATCGAGCGCCAGATGGCCGCTGCCCTCGAGCTGTTCCCGGTCTTCGCCCGCGCCCACCTGCTGCGCACCTGGGCGGGCATCGTCGACACCACCCCCGACGCCTCGCCCATCGTCGGGATCACCGACATCGAGGACCTCTACCTCAACTGCGGCTGGGGCACCGGCGGGTTCAAGGCCACACCGGGGGTCGGCTGGTGCTTCGCCGCCACCGTCGCGGAGGGTCGACCGCACGCCCTGACCAGGTCCTTCACGCTCGAGCGGTTCACCACCGGGGCGCTGGTCGACGAGCACGGTGCCGCGGCCGTGGCCCATTGAGGACCTCGATGACCACTGACGAGACGCCACGGCTGGCCGGACGCCGATGACCACTGACCAGGACGAGAACTCATGCAGCTGATCCCCTGCCCGTGGTGCGGGCCCCGCGACGAGGTGGAGTACCACTACGGCGGCCAGGCCCACGTGGCCTATCCCGAGGACCCACAGTCCCTCGACGACGAGGCATGGGCACGCTATGTCTTCTTCCGCGACAACCCCAAGGGTGCCTTCGCCGAGCGCTGGTGCCACTCGGCCGGATGCCGGCGCTGGTTCAACGCGGTGCGGGACACCGCCACCCATCGGCTGCTGGCGGTGTACCGCCCGGACGAGCCCAGACCGGCGACAGCATGACCACCTCGATGCGCCTTCCCTCCGGCGGCCGGGTCGACCGCGGCGTCGAGCTGTCGTTCCGCTTCGGCGGCCAGACCTACGTGGGGCGCCCGGGAGACACGCTCGCCTCGGCCCTGCTGGCCAACGACGTCCACCAGGTCGGGAGCAGCATCCGCCTTGGCCGCCCCCGCGGGATCATGGCGGCCGGTCCAGAGGACCCCAACGCGCTGGTACAGATCGAGACGCCGTTCCCCGAGCCGATGCTCAACGCGACGACGATCGAGCTGTTCGAGGGCCTGAGCGCCGAGGGTCTGTCCGGCCGGGGTCGCCTGGCCAGCGAACCGGACACCGCGCGCTATGACGCGATGCACTCCCACTGCGACGTGCTCGTCGTCGGCGCCGGACCGGCCGGGCTCTTCGCCGCGTTGACGGCTGCCCGCGCCGGCGCACGGGTGGTGCTCCTGGACGACCAGCGCGAGGCCGGCGGCTTTCTCCTGGGCAGCATCGACCTGATCGACGGTCGTCCTGCACTGGAGTGGGTGTCCGCAGCAGTTGCCGAGCTGTCGACACTGCCCGACGTCCGCGTCCTCCAGCGCACCACGGCGTTCGGTGTCTACGACGACGGCTTCGTCCTGGCGCTGGAGCGGCGGACCGACCACCTCGGCTTCGCCGCGCCCGACCACCTCTCCCGGGGGCGGGTCTGGCGGCTGCGCGCCCGGCAGATCGTGGTGGCGACAGGCGCCCACGAGCGGCCCGTGGTATTCACGGACAACGACCGGCCCGGCATCATGCTGGCCGCCAGCGCCCGGACCTACCTGCACCGCTATGGCGTGCTCTGCGGACGGAGGGCGGTGGTCTTCACGACCAACGACAGCGCCTACGCAGCGGCCGTCGACCTGGCCGACGCCGGTGTCCAGGTGGCCGCCGTGGTGGACGCCCGGCCCTCGGCGCCGGTCCACTGGGTGCGCGAGTGCGAGCGACGCGGCATCGAGGTCCGACCCGGACACGTCGTGACCGGGACCACCGGCAGGGATCGGGTGTCCGGGGCACACCTCGCCCCACTGGTCGACGGCGAGCCCGGCGCGCGCACTGCCGTCGGCTGCGACCTGCTGCTGGTCTCCGGCGGCTGGAACCCGGCCGTGCACCTGTACAGCCAGGCACGCGGGCGCCTGTCCTACGACGATGCCCTCGGGGCGTTCGTGCCCGGGAGCGACGTCGAGGGGATCGCCGTCGCGGGATCGGCGGGTGGCCGGTTCTCCCTGGGGGAGTGCCTCGCTGACGGCGCCAGAGCCGGTGCGACGGCGCTGTCCGGCGCCGGCCTCACGCCGGGGGGACCCGAAGCGGCACCGGTCACCGAGACCGTCGCGGTGGAGCCGTCGCTGACGATGTGGTCCGTGCCGGACCCGGCCGAGACCCACTGGGGCTCCAGGGCGTTCGTCGACCTGCAGCGGGACGCGACCGTTGCCGACATCCTGCGGGCGACCGGTGCCGGGCTGCGCTCGGTGGAGCACGTGAAGCGCTACACGACCATCGGCACCGCCCACGACCAGGGCAAGACCTCGGGCATCATCTCCTCCGGGATCGTCGCGCAGGCTCTCGGAGTTGCCATCGGTGACCTTGGCACCACGACGTTCCGGCCGCCGTACACGCCTGTCTCCTTCGCGGCGCTTGCGGGCCGTGACCGTGGGCACCTGCACGACCCCGAGCGGGTGACACCGCTGCACCGCTGGCACGTGGCGGCGGGGGCGCCGTTCGAGGACGTCGGCCAGTGGAAGCGGCCCTGGTACTTCCCCAGGCCGGGTGAGGACATGCAGAGCGCGGTGCTGCGTGAGTGCCGCGCGGCGCGCACGTCCGTGGCCATGATGGACGCCTCCACGCTGGGCAAGATCGAGGTGGAGGGATCCGGCGCCGGCGAGCTGATGGACCTGCTCTACACCAACCTGATGAGCACGCTGAAGGTCGGCTCGGTCCGCTACGGCGTCATGTGTGGGGTCGAGGGCATGGCGATCGACGACGGCACGGTGATCCGGCTGGCCGACGACCGCTTCCTGCTGACCACCACGACCGGCAACGCCGCCACGATCCTGGACTGGATGGAGGAGTGGCTGCAGACGGAGTGGCCGCACCTGGACGTGCGGCTCACCACCGTCACCGAGCAGTGGGCAACCGTCGCGGTCGTCGGCCCCCGCTCGCGGGAGGTCGTCGCGCGTGTCGCGCCCGAGCTCGCCGTCGACAACGAGTCGTTCCCCTTCATGACCTGGCGGGACTGCGCCGTCGTGGGCCTGCGGGCGCGGGTCGCCCGGATCAGCTTCTCCGGCGAGCTGGCCTTCGAGGTCAACGTCAGCGGCTGGGACGCGACGGCCCTCTGGAACGCGTTGCTTGACGCCGGGAAGGAGTTCGACATCACGCCCTACGGCACGGAGACGATGCACGTGCTCCGTGCCGAGAAGGGCTACCCGATCATCGGCCAGGACACCGACGGCACGGTCACGCCGCACGACCTGGGCATGGCCTGGGTCGTCTCGAAGAAGAAGGCCGACTTCATCGGCAAGCGGTCCTTCGCCCGGGCGGACAACCAGCGCCCGGACCGCAAGCACCTGGTCGGCCTGTTGCCGGTGCAGCGAGATGTGCTGCTGCCGGAGGGCTCCCAGCTGATCTCGACTCCCGAGCTGCCGGAGCCGCCGGTCCCGATGGTCGGACACGTGACGTCCAGCTACCGCAGTGTCGCCCTGAAGGGCACGTTCGCCCTTGCGCTCGTCAAGGGCGGCCGGGACCGGATCGGTGACACGCTCTATGCGCCCGTAGGCGACCGTCTGGTGGCCGTCACCGTGGCCGAACCCGTCCTCTACGACCCCGAAGGAGCCCGCCGTGACGGCTGACCCGCCCGCGCGGCAGAGCCCGCTGGGCCACCGTGCCGCGACCCTCGCGGCGACACCGGAGGCCGTGCACCTGAGGGAGCTGCCGTTCCTCACTCAGCTGAACCTGCGGGTCGACGCGGGCGGCCCCGCGGCCGGTCCGCTCGCGGAGGCACTCGGCGGTTCGCTGCCGACCGCACCCAACACGGCGGCTCGAGCCGGTGACCTGACCACCCTGTGGCTCGGACCGGACGAGTGGCTCGTCGTCGCTCCCGGCGGAGCACCGGAGGACCTGGAGAAGTCGCTGCGCCAGGCGATCGGCACCGAGCCGGGAGCGGTGGTGGACCAGTCGGCCCACCGGACGACCCTGGAGGTGACCGGCGCGTGCGCTAGGGACGTTCTGGCGAAGGGCTGCTCCCTCGACCTGCATCCCCGGGTGTTCGGCGCCGGCAGCTGCGCCCAGACCCTGCTGGCCCAGGCGCCGGTCCTGCTGCTGGCACGCGGCGGCGAGGACACGACATACTGGCTGTTGGTGCGTTCGTCCCTGGCAAGCTATGTCGTCGACTGGCTCCTGGACGCCAGCGTCGAGTACGCACAAGGTGATTCGTGACGATCAGCGTCTTCGACCTGTTCTCGGTGGGGATCGGTCCCTCCAGCTCGCACACGGTCGGCCCGATGCGCGCGGCGTCGATGTTTGCGGAGTCGTTGGCGGCCGGCGGACGGCTGCACCGGACCGCACGCGTGCGGGTGGAGCTGTTCGGCTCTCTCGGTGCCACGGGCCATGGACACGGCAGCGTCAAGGCCGTTGTGCTGGGCCTGGAGGGTGAACGCCCTGAGCTGGTCGACCCCGTCGGGGCGCAGCCTCGCGTCGACCGCGTGCAGGCCACCGGCCGGCTGAACCTCGCCGGGACGCATGCGATCGGCTTCACCGTCGACGATGTGGTCCTGCACCGCCGCAAGACGCTGCCGTTCCACTCCAACGGCATGACGTTCCAGGCCTTCGACGCGGATGACGTCGAGCTGGACCTGCGCACCTACTACTCCGTGGGCGGCGGCTTCGTGGTGACCGACGAAGGCGGCGAGGGCCGGCGCATCATCGCCGATCCGACACCGGTGCGGTTCCCGTTCACCACGGGCGTCCAGCTGCTGGAGCACTGCGCCGCTCAGCGGCTGTCGGTCAGTGGGGTGATGCTGGCCAACGAGCTGTCCTGGCGCACCGAGGCAGAGATCCGAGCCGGGCTGCTGCACATCTGGTCGGTCATGCAGGAGTGCGTCGAGAACGGCAGCCGGGCGACCGGTGTGCTCCCCGGTGGGCTCAAGGTTCGTCGCCGAGCGGCCGCGCTGCGGGCCACGTTGCAGTCCGAGAACGACGCGGATCCCCTGCGGCCGCTGGAGTGGGTCGGCCTCTACGCGTTGGCGGTCAACGAGGAGAACGCTGCCGGCGGCCGGGTGGTCACTGCGCCGACCAACGGCGCTGCCGGCATCATCCCGGCGGTGCTGCACTACTACGCGCGCTTCGTGCCCGGTGCCGACGACGACGGCATCGTCCGGTTCCTGTTGACCGCTGCAGCGATCGGCCTGCTGTTCAAGGAGAACGCGTCCATCTCCGGGGCCGAGGTGGGCTGTCAGGGTGAGGTCGGCTCGGCCTGCTCGATGGCCGCCGGCGGCCTGTGCGAGCTCATCGGCGGCACCCCCGAGCAGGTCGAGAACGCCGCTGAGATCGGCATCGAGCACCACCTCGGGCTGACCTGCGACCCGATCGGTGGGCTGGTCCAGATCCCGTGCATCGAGCGCAATGCCGTGGCCTCCGTGCAGGCCGTTGCCGCGTCCCGGATGGCCCTGTACGGCGACGGCAGCCATCACGTGTCCCTGGACAAGGCGATCCGCACCATGCGTGACACCGGCCGGGACATGTCCGTGAAGTACAAGGAGACCTCACGCGGCGGCCTGGCGGTCAACGTCGTCGAGTGCTGACGCCCGCCCCGGCCACGGTTCGTCCCGTCTGTCAGAACGAGTCCCGTCTGTCAGAACGAGGGCGCGCAATAGCTGTCGACGCGTCTGACAGTTCAGCGGGGTCGGAGCGGTGGCGTGGGGTTGTCAGAACGAGGGCGCCGAAATGCCCGGCACAAGTCTGACTCGTCCTGCCGGCCTCGGCGTGTCTGACACGAGCTCACCGCCGCTGGGCGTCACAGGCCCCTGCGATGACCGGCCGGGCCATCTCCGCTGACCACCATCGTCGGCGAGTGCGGGTCGGCCGGAGCCTCCGCGTCCGGGTAGGCGTCGACGGCCACGGCGGCGTCGCCACCGATCTGGCGGTGCACCCACTCGTGGAACATGCCGATGTGGTGCTCGCTGGGCACGAGGACACCGCCGTCGCGGTAGACGCGAGAGCTCATCGCCGGCTGGCAGCGTTCGCAGGCATCGAAGTCCTGCGTGTTGACCCGGTGGAACAGCTCGACCGAAGCGCTGACGTCCACGCCGCTCTCCAGGACGCCGGGCAGGTAGAGCCAGTCGCACTCCACGACGGTGCGGTCCGCCGCCATCGGGTACATCCGGTGGAAGATGACATGGTCGGGCACCAGGTTGATGAAGACCTGGGGCTTGACCGTGATCGCGAAGTACCGACGGTCCTGCTCCTCGCTCACCCCGGGGATCCGCTCGACGCCGGGGGAGCCGTCGACGGTGAACCCCTCGATCCCTCCGCCGAACTCGGCGCCGTGTCCGACGAAGAACTGCGCCGCATAGCCGTCGGCGAACTCGGGCAGGACCTCTGTCAGCTCGGGGTGGATGGTCGCGCAGTGGTAGCACTCCATGAAGTTCTCGATGATCAGCTTCCAGTTCGCCTTGACGTCATAGACGATCCGCCGGCCCACCCGCAGGCTCTCGACCCCGTAGTGCTCGATCGCCCCGAGGTCACCGAGCCGGTCGACGATCTCCTGGTGCACGGTGCCCTCGAACGACGGCGGGTCCGCCGACAGGCAGACCCACACGTAACCGAGCCACTCGCGGACCGAGGTGCGCACGAGCCCGTGCTCCACCCGGTCGATGTCCGGCATCTTGGTCAGGTTCGGGGCCGCGATGAGCTTGCCGTCGAAGTCGTAGGTCCACGCGTGATACAGGCACTGGAACGAGCGCTTGGCCTGGCCCGACTCATCGGTGCAGATCAGGGATCCCCGGTGCCGGCAGACGTTGAAGAACGCGCGGACCTCACCCCCCCGGTTACGGGTGATCAGCACGCTCTCCCGGCCCACCGTCACCGTCTTGAAGGACCCCGGGCCGGTCAGGTCACCCGAGCGGGCGGCGCAGAACCACATCTTCTCGAAGATGTGCTCCTGCTCGGCGGCGAAGAACGAGTCGTCCGTGTAGTCCCTGCCCGGGAGGGTCGGAATCAGGCTGGCTGGCATTTCGGTGACGGTCACGGACGCTCCTCGGACGACGACGTTCTCCTGTTGTTCACTACGAAACCCAGCGTACAGCGCGCAACACGGTTGCCTCTATCGCGGGTGCTCTCACGGGGGTCAGGCCGACGCCGCGGTAGGCGTGGGGACCTCGCGAGCACTGCTGCCGGTTGGGTGTGAGGAGAGCTGCCGACGCCAGCGACCGAACTGCCGGGGCTGGTTCATCCCGAGGACGGCGACCAGCTCGCCGCCGCGGCGGTAGCTGGCGAGGAAGCTGCGCTCGGACGGGTCGCCCAGCTCCACGGTGACGACGTCGTCCGGGCGCCAAACGCCGGCGAACTGGATGCACACGTCGTACTGGTCGGACCAGAAGTATGGCGGCCGCGTCGCCACACCGGCGCTGGTCCCGGACAGGAGGCCGGCCACGGCGACCTTGGGTCGCTCCAGTGCGCCGGTCCAGTGCTCGACGCGTTCGTGCTGGCTCGTCGAAGGGTCGAGCCAGGCGGCGCAGTCGCCGACCGCCACGATGCCCGGGTAGTTGGTCAGTCCACCGTTGTCGCAGAGGACGCCGTTGCCCAGGTCCAGGCCGGAGCCCTGCAGCCACTCGATGTTCGGGATGGCGCCGATGCCGACCAGCACCACGTCGGCATCCAACAATTGGCCGTCGGCGAGCTCGACTCCCTCGACGCGGTCCGTGCCCAGAAGGCGGGACACGCCGGTCCCGCAGAGCAGCGTGACACCGTGGTCGGTGTGCAGCGCGGACACGACCGAGCCCATCTCGATGCCGAGAGGGCCCGACAGGGGAGTCGCCATCGCCTCGACCACCGTCACCTGGAGGCCGAGCGTATGCGCGGTCGCCGCCGCCTCGGCTCCGATAAAGCCGGCACCGATGACGACCAGTCGCCGTCCGGGCTGCAGCTCCTGCCGGAGCGCGACGGCGTCATCCAGGGTGCGCAGGGTGTGCACGCCGGACATCGTGCCGGTGCCCGGCAGCTTCCTGGCGCGAGCACCCGTGGCGAGGACGATCCCGTCCGCGGCCAGGTGCGAACCGTCGGACAGGCTGAGCGTGCGGGTGGCGGCGTTGAGGCCCACGGCCCGAGCGCCGAGCAGCCAGCGGGCCTGGAGCTGGTCCTCCGCTGCCTCGAGGGCCAGGTCGAGGGCCTCGGTCCGGCCGGCGAGGAAGTCCTTGGACAGCGGTGGTCGGTCATAGGGCCGATGGATCTCCTCACCAACGACGACCAGCTCACCCGTGAAGCCCTGAGCGCGCAGAGCACGAGCCGCGGACAGGCCGGCGAGCGACGCCCCGACGACGACAACGGACTTCATCAACCGCTGCTTGCCGTGCTGGGGACGCTGGTGGTTCCGGCGCGGAGCCCCGGCGGGAGGATGGGCTCGTCGGTGGACAGCTCGACATAGATCACGTCGTCCTCGACGACGACCTGATGGGAGCGAACCGGCCGCTTGGCCGGGGGAGCATCCACCGCCCCCGTGCGCAGGTCGAACCGGGAGGCGTGCAGGGGGCACTCGACCTCGCAGCCCTCGACCCAGCCGTCGGCCAGCGAGGCATCCTGATGAGTGCAGGTGTCGTCCAGGGCGAAGAGCTCACCCTCCTCGGTGTGGAACACCGCGATGGGAGGGTTGGCGTCGACGCGGCGCGCATCACCGGGAGGCAAGGCTGCAAGGGGACAGACCAGCAACATCTCAGGACCACCTCAATGCGCATAACACAACCTGTAGCACCTCACGCAACAGAATCGGCCATTCCGAGAACCGTGTCAAGGGTGGCGCGACGATCCAGTGTGCCGTTCCGGTCCCGTCGCCGGACGGAGACGCCGTCAACGAAGCTCCCCGTCCCGCCCGCCGAGAGCGCTTCGAGCAGCGCGCGAGCCTTCACGCGGGTCTCCTCGTATTCCGCGGCCGTCGCGGACATGGCCGTGATGGCCCCTCCGACCCCGATGCTGAAGGCCGTCCGGTCCCAGACGACGCTTCGGATGACGATGCTCAGGTCGATGCGGCCGCCATGCCCGAAGTATCCCAGGGCGCCTGCGTAGACGCCGCGGGCCGCCGGCTCGAGCGAGTCGAGCAGCTGCACGGTCCGGCGTTTCGGCGCTCCGGTCATCGAACCGCCCGGGAAGAGCGCGGCGACACCGGCGACCGGGTGCACGCCGTCCCGCAGGCGTCCGCGGACGGTGCTGACCAGCTGGTGGACGGTGGCGTACGTCTCCACGTCCATGAGGGTCGGCACGGTGACGGTCCACGGCTGGCACACCCGGCCGAGGTCGTTGCGCAGCACGTCGACGATCATCAGGTTCTCGGCACGGGTCTTCTCGTCCTCGCGCAGCGACCGGATCGCCGCGGCGTCCAGCTCCGGGACATCGGACCGGGCGGCGGTGCCCTTGATCGGCTTGGACTCGACCCAGCGGTCCTGGTCGATGGTGACGAAGCGCTCCGGCGACGAGCTCAGGACCCGGTGCTCGCCCATCCGCAAGTACGCGGCGTAGGGAGCCGGGTTGGCACGGCGAAGCCGCCGATACACCTCCAGCGGGTCCTGGTCGCTGATCCCGCAGATCTGGTAGGTGTAACAGGCCTCGTAGGACTCGCCGTCGCTGAGCCACTGCTGGATCTGCCCCATGTGCCGGTCGTAGGTCTCGCGGGGGACGCTGTCGGCGGTGGGCACGGGCGCAGACCGCCCTGGTGGCGTCTGCTCACCGCGGTCGCTTCTGTCCAGGCGCTGCTCCATGGTGTCGAACCAGTGGTCTGCATCGTGCGCGTCCAGACCGGCCGTCACGAGGTAGGTGCGGCCCACCTGGTGGTCGACGGCCAGGAAGCGGTCCACCGCCATCAGCTGCGCGTCCGGCGGCGCTCCCGGCGGCCCACCCGGCGGCCCGGCCCGTAGGGGGCCGAATCCCAGGCATTCCGCGACCCCGTATCCCAGGTAGCCGATGAACCCGCCGGTGAAGGGCAGCGGCGGGTGTGCCTGGCCGTCCGCCCACCGCGGCTGCGCCGTGAGGCGCCCGGCGAGCACGTCGAAGACGGTCCTTCCGGGGGCGCCGATCTCCTGCTGGGCGCCCTGCGAGACGGTGCGGCCGCCGTCGTCGCTGCGCAGGCAGCCCTCGCGGCCCCCCTTGCCCATGAAGCTCCAGCGGCTGCGCTCCGGGACCATGGCGGCCCCGTCGAGCCAGAAGGAGTACGTGCTGTCACGGAACAGGGAGTCGAAGAGCCCCGCCGTGTCGAGGCTGGTGTCGAGCTCGCGGTGCCGGATGGAGATTGTCGGTGCGGTCGCCGATGTCGTCGGCCCGGTGAGGTCGGCCCGCGGCTTGGCGGAGCGGGTCGCGCCGCGGAGTCCGGTGACCGGCCGCAGGTCGAGGAAGTTGGCGACGAGGCACGCCCCGAACGCTGTTCCGACCGACTCCGGGTGGAACTGCACGCCATACCGAGGCAGTGAGCGGTGGGCCAGCGCCATGATCACGCCGTCCTCGCTGTGGGCCGTCGGCGACAGGCACGCGGGCAACCGGGCGTCGACGGCCAGCGAGTGGTAGCGAACGGCCGGAAAGGAGCTCGGTATGCCGCGAAACAAGCCCGTTCCGTCGTGGCACACGGTGCTCAAGCGACCGTGCATCGGCATCGGGGCTCGGTGGACGGTGCCGCCGAACGCGACGGCCAGGGACTGATGGCCAAGACACACCCCGAGAACGGGCACCGGCGCGGACCGAAGGACCTCCAGACATGCTCCGACGTCCTCCGGGCGGCCAGGGGACCCCGGGCCTGGGGAGATGACCACGTGGGACCAGGCACCGTCACGGATCGCCCCCAGGTCCACCACGTCGTTCGTGACGACCGTCGGAGGCCGGTCCGACACCTCCCACAGGAGCTGGACGAGGTTGTAGCTGTAGGAGTCGAAGTTGTCGATCAGCAGCACACGGGCCATGGTCAGCGGAAGACGACCGTCCTGGCGTTGCCACGGGCGTTGTCGAGCAGGACCCGGTGTTCGCTGTGCCAGGCGAGGGCGCGGGCGAGAACCTGGACCTCGACGTCCCGGCCGGCGGCGACCATGTCGTCGGGGTCCAGGGAGTGCTCCACTCGCGCCACGTCCTGTTCGATGATGGGGCCCTCGTCGAGGTCCGGTGTGACGTAGTGGGCGGTTGCGCCGATCAGCTTGACGCCTCGGGCGTGTGCCTGGTGGTAGGGCCTCGCACCCTTGAAGCTGGGCAGGAACGAGTGGTGGATGTTGATCGCCCGGCCTTCGAGCTTGGTGCACAGGTCGTTGGACAGGACCTGCATGTAGCGGGCCAGGACGACCAGGTCGACGTCGAGCTCGTCGACCAGCTCGAGCAGGCGGGACTCGGCCCGGGTCTTGGTGTCGGCGGTGACCGGCACGTAGTGGAACGGCACGCCGTGCGAGGCGGTGAGCGGCTCGAAGTCGCGGTGGTTGGACACGACGCCGGCGATCTCGAGGTTGAGTGCGCCTGTGCCGGCCCGGAAGAGCAGGTCGTTCAGGCAGTGGCCGAACCGGGAGACCAGCAGCAGGGCGCGGGTCGGGGTGGCAGCGTCATGGATCTGCCACGACATCTGTAGGGGGACGGCGATCCGGCTGAAGGACTCACGCAGCTCCACCAGGTCGCCACCGGTCAGGCTGAACTGCACCCGCATGAAGAAGCGGCTGGTCAGCGGATCGTCGAACTGCTGGCTCTGCCGGATGTTGGCCGACTGCTGGACCAGGAAGCTGCTGACGGCGTGGACGAGGCCGGGCGTGTCCGCACAGGAGAGGGTCAGGACGAACTCCCGGCCGGTCTCGGGGCGAGGTGCCATGCCGTCTCCTTGGTGCGTGTAGCACAACTCAGTGACTGATACGCAACAGAGTGGCGGAAGCTGTCACGCCGGTCAAGAGGCGCCCGGGGGAGCCGACGTACCGGTGGACGTCACCCCAGGTACCCCATCCGGCCACTGATGCGGGCTCCGGCCGCCCGCAGCGGAGCGACCAGCTCCTGCATCCGATCCGGCGCCAACCGGTATGCCGGTCCAGACGCGCTGACTGCGGCGACGACGACGCCGGTGTGGTCCTGAACCGGAACGGCCACGGCGTTCAGGCCGACCTCGTACTCCTCGACCGTCGTCGCGAAACCCTCGAGCTGCACCCGCTCCAGCTGCTTCTCCAGTGCGGTGCGGGAGGTGATGGTGCGGTCGGTGAGTCGGGGCTGCCCCGTCGCGTCGAGCACTCGCCGACGCCGTTCGGCGTCGAGGTGAGCCAGCAGCACCTTGCCGCTGGACGTGGCGTACAACGGCGTGAGCTGTCCCATCCAGTTCTGCGCAGAGATGGCGGCCGGTCCCCTGGCCTCGTCCAGGTTCACGGCGTAGTGCTCCCGGATCACCGCCAGGTCCACCGTCTCGCCCAGCTCCCTGGCCAGCTCGTCGAGAACCGGTCGGGCCTGCCTGACCAGATCCAGGTGAACGGGGATGGCACTGGCGAGGCGCAGGATGCCGAACCCTAGCTGGTACTTTCCCCGGTCGTGGTTCTGCTCAACCAGCCCGCGGTCTTCGAGCGCGGCGAGCAGCCGGAATGCGGTCGACTTGTGCACCTCGAGCTCGGCGGCGACGGCGCTGACGCCGCACCCGCCGGTCCTGGCGAGAATCTCCAGGGCGCGGACGGCGCGGTCCACGGACTGAACCCCGGTGTTGGTGTCGCCGCCGGCCGATGAGGCGGCCTGCTTGGTGCTGTTGCTCATTACGCAACTATAGTCGGAGGCCTGATATGTTGCGAATGGCGAGCCCTAGTGTGCCATCAGAAACTCGGATAGCGTGGCCGGATCACTCGTCGACGCTTCCTGCTCAGTCAATAGGGGGTCGGTCCATGTCGTCAGCGCAGTACGACTTCGTCATCGTCGGGGGCGGCTCGGCCGGCTGCGCCCTGGCGAACCGGCTCTCGGCCGACCCCACCAACCACGTCCTGGTCCTCGAGGCGGGACGCACCGACTTCCGCTGGGACGTGTTCATCCAGATGCCCGCGGCCCTGCCGTTTCCCATCGGCAGCCGCTTCTACGACTGGAAGTACGAGTCCGAGCCGGAGCCAAACATGAACGGGCGCCGGATCTACCATGCTCGCGGCAAGGTCCTCGGCGGCTCGAGCAGCATCAACGGGATGATCTTCCAACGTGGCAACCCGCTGGACTACGAGCGCTGGGCCGCCGACAAGGGCATGGAGACCTGGGACTACGCACACTGCCTGCCCTACTTCAACCGGATGGAGAACGCCCTTGCCGCGGATCCCGCCGATCAACTCCGGGGCCACGACGGCCCGTTGGTCCTCGAGCGGGGCCCGGCCACCAATCCCCTCTTCCAAGCGTTCTTCGCGGCGGCACAACAAGCGGGCTACCCCCGCACCGACGACGTCAACGGCTACCGCCAGGAGGGCTTCGCCCGGTTCGACCGCAACATCCACCGCGGTCGCCGGCTGTCGGCTGCCCGCGCCTACCTGCACCCCGTCATGGGCCGTTCCAACCTGGAGGTGATCACCAGGGCCTTCGTCTCCCGGGTGCTGTTCGAGGGCAGGACGGCCGTGGGGGTCGAGTACCAACGGGGCCGGGGCGCCGTCACCGCGGTCCGGGCCAGGACGGTGATTCTCTGCGGCGGTGCGATCAACTCCCCGCAGCTGCTGCAGCTGTCCGGAGTCGGCAACGCCGACGAGCTGTCCCGGTTGGGGATCGACGTCGTCTATGACCTGCCCGGCGTAGGGGAGAACCTGCAGGACCACCTCGAGGTCTACATCCAGTACGCCTCCACGCAGAAGGTCACGATGCAGAAGTACCTGAAGCACCGGTACAAGCCCTGGATCGGTGTCAACTGGCTGTTCAGGCGCAAGGGCCCGGGCGCGACGAACCACTTCGAGGGCGGGGGCTTCGTCCGCAGCAACGACGAGGTTGCCTACCCGAACCTGATGTTCCACTTCCTGCCGATCGCGGTCCGGTACGACGGGTCCGCACCCGAGGGTGGAGAGGGCTACCAGGTGCACGTGGGACCGATGTACTCCGACGCCGTCGGGTCGGTGAAGATCACGAGCAGGAACCCCCTGCAGCACCCGGCGCTCCGGTTCAACTACCTGTCCACCGAACAGGACCGCAGGGAGTGGGTCGAGGCCGTCAGGGTCGCCCGCACGATCCTCACCCAGCCGGCCTTCGAGGCGTTCAACGGCGGCGAGATCTCCCCCGGCCCCTCGGTCGAGACCGACGAGGAGATCCTTCAGTGGGTGGCCAGGGACGCCGAGACCGCCCTGCACCCCTCGTGCTCGCTGCGCATGGGCGTGGACGCGATGTCCGTGGTCGACCCGCTGACCATGGGCGTCCACGGAGTCGAGGGGCTCAAGGTGGTCGACGCCTCGGTGATGCCCTACGTGACCAACGGCAACATCTACGCGCCTGTGATGATGCTGGCCGAGAAGGCCTCCGACCTGATCCTGGGTGACCCGCCACTGCCACCGTCGGACGCGGACTTCTACCGCTACGCACCTAGCCGCTGACGGAGCCTCTTCAGTGACCGTCACCGACACCAGCCACCGAGACACCAGCCTCAACGGCAGCAACCTCCGCACCGCCGGCTTCGGTCAGGGCCACGCTGATCGAGGGCAGGCAGGTGGTGGCCTAGGACCGGTGCACAGAGATCGTGCAATGGACGGGCGAGGCGTAGAGGTGTAACGCGAGCGGCCCGAGGTGATCACGCTCGCCGTCGGCGATGTTGAACGCGGCGAACAGTCTGGTGACCATCGTGGCGGACGTCGTCGTGGGTGCGTCGCTCGGGCATGCGCCGGGCTGGCGGAGGCCAGCAGCAGCGCGGTGGAGTGGCTGCTCCGACAGCGCAACGACGGCTGGGCAGGCTCATGCAGATCTCCAGAAGGCGGTGGGCGGTCGTGCCGGAGGCCTGCGGCACGCTCCCCACAGCAGTCGGCCCGCCGGCAACCGGTCAGAGATCTCACCCGAACGAGTGACGCCGGCCTCAGCGCCAAACCCCGTCCAGTTCGTCGCGGGCCAGCGCCTGGCCCGCAACGCCGCGCCTACTAGAAACGACCGGCTCGTCGTACTTGGCGGCATCCGCAACAGCCCTGAACGCGGGGTAAGAGCCGCAGCAGGCAGGCGGCCGCGGGCCTGTCGAAAAGGTTCACGTCTCATTCACCGTTTCGTCCGACGGGTATGCCATCCTGGTGCGAGTCGGGCGCCGCGTCCGAGAATCCACCCTTGCCACGAAAGGCCACGACGTGCCGGTAAGAACGTTGCCTGCTGCTGCGACGCTCATGGCCTTGGGCCTCGCGCTGACGGCCTGCGCGGGGAACAGCACGAAGGACTCCACGACCGCAGCCGGCTCGGGCGGCGCCGCCGGCTCCTCCTTCGCCACCGCCGCCTCCGCTGCGGCCGGTGGCGGCATGGAGGCCCTCATCGCCGCGGCCAAGAAGGAGGGCACGCTCAACGTCATCGCCCTGCCGCGTGACTGGACCAACTACGGCGAGCTGCTCGACGGCTTTGCCGGGAAGTACGGCCTGAAGATCAACAACGCCAACCCGGGCGGCTCCAGCGCCGATGAGCTGACCGCGATCACCTCCCTCAAAAGCCAGTCGCGGGCCCCGGACGTGGTCGACGTGGGTCAGTCCTTCGCCATCAGCGGTGCCAAGGACGGCCTTTACGCGCCCTACCAGGTGGCGACCTGGAAGGACATCCCGGGCACCCTGAAGGAGTCGACCGGGCTGTGGACCAACGATTACGGCGGTTACATCTCGATCGGCTGCGACACCAGCAAGGTCACGACGTGCCCGACCTCGATGGCCGCCCTGGACGACTCGGCCTACAAGGGGAAGGTCGCGTTGAACGGTGACCCAACGAAGGCCAACGCGGCGTTCAGCGCCGTCTGGGCGGCTGCCCTGGCCAAGGGCGGCTCGCTGGACGACATCAAGCCGGGCATCGCGCTGTTCGCGGCCCTGAAGAAGGGCGGCATCTACGTTCCCGTCCAGGCGACCGCCGCGACCATTCAGAGCGGTGAGACGCCTATTGTCATCAACTGGGACTACCTCAACGCTTCGGAGGCTGACGCGCTTAAGGCCAAGGGCCGTACCTACTCGGTGGCCGTGCCCAGCGACGCGAAGTTCGCCGCCTACTACGCCCAGGCGATCAGCAAGTACGCCCCGCACCCGGCGGCTGCCCGCCTGTGGGAGGAGTATCTCTACAGCGTCGAGGGCCAGAACGGCTGGCTGAAGGGCTACGGCCGGCCCGTCGAGCTGGCGGCCCTGCGGACGGCGAAGACCATCAACGCGTCCTACGCCGCCAAGCTCCCCCCGGTCAGCGGCGCGCCGACGTTCCCTACCGGTAACCAGGTGAGCGCCGCCAAGGCCATCGTCACCCAGGACTGGGCTAACGCGGTCAAGTAGGAGTGGCCGACGGCCGGCGGTCACCGGGCCTCGAGGTGTCCTGTGACCGCGAGCTCTGAGGTTCTCACGTCCCGGCTGGCCGCGGAGTCGGCGCAGCCTGCAGTAGCGCGCCGCCGGATCGGCTGGTCCTGGCTGGGGCTGGTGCCCTTCTTCGCCTACGTGGGCCTGTTCTTTGTCCTGCCGACTGGCGTGCTGCTGTGGACGGCCTTCCAGTCCAGCCGAACCGGGGCCCTCACCACCGACAACCTGCACGCTTCGCTCAACGGTGCCTACCGCACCGGCCTGCAGCACAGCGTGACCGTCTCGGTCCTGGACGCTGTCATCGCCTCGGTGCTGGGCTTGGTGCTCACCCAGGCCATCGTCACCAGCCGGCGGACCTTCTTTCGGCGGCTCGTCAGCAGCGCCAGCGCGGTCCTGGCCAACTTCGGTGGCCTCCCTCTAGCGTTTCTCTTCGTGGCGGCCATCGGCAACGCCGGCATCCTGACCTCCGCGTTGCACGACCAGCTCGGGCTCTCACTGGCCGGCGACCTGCACTTCGACCTCTACAGCGTGGTAGGGGTGGAGTTCGTCTACCTCTACTTCCTCGTCCCACTCATGGTGCTGGTGATGACCCCGGCCTTGGAGGGGCTGCGGCCGCAGTGGCGCGAGTCGGCCCTCAACCTCGGTGCGACCCGCTGGCAGTACTGGAGGTATGTCGCCGGACCGGTGCTCGCCCCCAGCTTCTTCGGGGCCGCGGCGCTGTTGTTCTGCAGCTCGTTCTCCGCCTACGCCACCGCCGCCGCACTGACCAACGGCACGCTGTCGCTGACGTCGCTGCAGATCGGCGCGGTGCTCTCGGGCAACGTCATCACCGGCCAGGAGAACGTCGGAGCCGCGCTGGCGCTGGACATGATCGTGGTGGTCGTCCCGCTGACGGTGCTCTACCTGGCCATGCAGCGCAGGACCAGTCGATGGTTGCAGTAGGCCTCCCACCGGCCGTGAGCACCGGGCCGCGCCGGGCCCGCACCATGCGCCCCGGTAGGGCGGCCGTGCTTCTGGTGGCCGCGGTCTACTTCCTGGGTCCCCTAGCGGCGGCCTTCTGGTTCTCGGTCAAGAACACCGGCGGCATCACCTTGCACGCCTACACCCAGATGTTCTCCGCGCCGGGCTTCGCCGCAGCCCTGACCCTGTCGTTCGAGCTGGCGGGCATCGCCGTCGTCGTGACGATCGCGCTGATGCTGCCGACGATGCTGCTCGCGCAGCTGCGCTTCCCTCGCGTGACTGGGCTGGTGGAAGCCCTCTCGCTGTTCCCGCTGGTGATTCCCCCGGTCGTACTGGTCGTGGGGGTTGGCAAGGTGCTGTCCTGGGGCACCAGCGGCGACCAGAGCGGGCTCAAGGGTCAAGTCTTCAACCAGCTGCTCAACAGCCACCCGCCGTTCGTGCTGGCCCTCGAGTACGTCATTTTGGCCCTGCCGTTCACTTACCGCGCGATCGCGGCTGGCCTGCGGGGGGCCGACGTCAGAACGCTGGTCGAAGCCGCGCAGAACCTCGGCGCCTCCTGGCCGGCCGTCGTCCTGCGGGTGGTGCTGCCGACCCTGCGCACCTCACTGCTCAACGCGGCGTTCCTGACGTTCGCCCTCAGCTTTGGGGAGTTCACGATCGCCAGCATCCTGCAGTACCAGCCGTTCGCGGTCTGGCTGCTGCAGTCCAACGGCGCCGACGGGCAGCTCACGGTGGCCCTGTCGCTGATGAGCCTGCTGCTCACCTGGGGTCTGCTGTTGCTCCTGACCGCCGTCGCCGGCCGCGACCCGTCCGCCCGGAGGACCCAGGCATGAGCGCCACCCCCACGCACCGGCCCCGCGGGACGACGGTGGAGTACCTCGAAGTCTCCCGCGTCTACGGCGCGGCCAAGGCCCTCGACGGGCTCTCCCTGCGAATTGAACCCGGCGAGCTGCTGGCCCTGCTGGGGCCGTCGGGGTGCGGAAAGACCACCGCCCTGCGACTGCTCGCCGGCTTCGACCAGCCGACGAGCGGAGCCGTGATCGTCGACGGCGAGGACGTCTCGCGGGTGCCGGCCAACAAGCGGGACATGGGCATGGTCTTCCAGTCCTACAGCCTGTTCCCGACGATGTCGGCGCGCGACAACGTCGCCTTCGGCCTGCGACTGCGCAAGCAGGGCACCGGGGACCGCCGGCGCCGCGCCTGCGAACTGCTCGAGCTCGTCGGCCTGAGCGAGCACACCGCCAAGTATCCCCATCAGCTTTCCGGTGGCCAGCAGCAGCGCGTCGCGCTCGCTCGGGCCCTGGCGATCGAACCTGCCGTCCTGCTGCTCGACGAGCCGTTGTCGGCCCTGGACGCGAAGGTCCGCGAGCAGCTGCGCGAGGAGATCCGCCGCATCCAGCTCGACCTCGGGGTCACCACGGTGTTCGTCACGCATGACCAGGAGGAGGCCCTGTCGATGGCCGACCGGGTGGGGATCATGCGGGCTGGCCGGCTCGAGCAGTGCGCGGGCCCCGCCGAGCTCTACGACCGGCCGGCCACGCCGTTCGTGGCGGAGTTCGTCGGGACGATGAACCGCTTCGCCGGGGTCGGCGAGCCCGACGGCCGGGTGCGGGTCGCGGGCCAGGTTCTGCCGGTGGACGGCCCCGCCCCCGCACCGGGCAGCGATGTGACCGTCCTGGTGCGACCTGAGGCCGTCGATGTGGCGCCCAGCGAGCAGGGCGACGCCGTCGTGGTCGTCGCGACCTTCCGCGGCGCGACGACCCGGCTGCGCCTGGCGTGTGCCGACGGCTTAGAGGTGCTGGCCGACATCGCCTCCCACCGGGCCGGCCACTTCGGCGCCGGCGCACGCGTCGTCCTGTCGCTGCTGGACCGACCGGTCCTGCTCGCCAGCCCGTGAGGACCGACGAGCGCAGCCTGCGCTGCGGGCCGGCGCGGGCTGGCGGCTACCGGCCGCTGGAGCCCGGACCGGGGGAGTCGGCGGTCGTCCGGACCGACCTGTGCAGCGGCCGTCCCGGTGGCCGGCCGCTGCTGACTGTCGCCCACCTGTCGGACCTGCACGTCTGTGATGCCCAGTCCCCGGCGCGGACCGAGTTCCTCGACCGTTGGGCCGACCCGGACTCGGCCCTGCTGGAGGCCCTGACCGAGGTCGGCACCTACCGGGCGCAGGAACTGCTCACAACCCAGGTCGTCGAGGCGATGGTGCGCGCCGTCAACGGCCTCTCCGGCGTCGACCTCGCCGTGGTGACGGGCGACTCCACCGACAACGCTCAGGCCAACGAGCTCGGCTGGTACCTCGCCCTCCTTGAGGGCGGCAGCGTCCATCCCGACTCCGGCGCCCCGGACCGATGGGAGGGGGTGTCAGACGGCGTCGACCACGACGAGCGGTTCTGGCATCCGTCGGACCCCCGCACCGATCTGCCGCGCGAGCGCTACGGCCTGCCTGCCGTACCCGGGCTGCTGGACACCGCCCGAACGGCGTTCACCAGCGCCGGCTTGGACGTCCCGTGGCTGGCGGCGCACGGCAACCACGACCGAATGCTGCAGGGGACGCTGCCGGCGACCGGTCCGCTGGCGCGCTCCTCCACCGGCTCCGCCAAACCCGTCGCGCTGCCCGGGGACTGGAGCACCAAGGCGGCCCTGGCCCTGCTGGAGGGCCTGGAGCACTGCCAGCCTGAGGCGATCGCGAGGCTCGCCGAGATGCGGATGCGTCCGGTGACGGTCGACGCGGCGCGCCGAGTGGTGTCTCGGCAGGAGTTCGTCGACGCCCACTTCGGCCCGCGCGCCAGGCCGGTCGGGCACGGCTTCGGGGCCGACCAACGTGCGACCGGCCAGGCCTACTACCGCCACGACCACGGACGGGTGTTGGTCCTCACCCTCGACACAGTCAACCACCACGGCGGCTGGCAGGGCTCCCTCGACCTCCCCCAGTTGGAGTGGCTGCAGGCCGAGCTGTCCCAGGCCGACGCCGAGCGGCGCTACGCCGTCCTGGCCAGCCACCACCCACTGTCGACGATGGTCAACGCCCGCTCGCTCGACGGCTCGCGGCGGGTGCTGGCCGCCGAGCTGGCGGCCGTCCTGGCCCGGCACCGCAGCGCCGTGCTGTGGCTGAACGGACACACCCACCGCACGACCGTGACGGCCAGAGACACCCTGTGGGAGGTGACCGCGCCCTCGCTGATCGACTGGCCGCAGCAGGCACGGCTGGTCTCACTGCTCCGGTCCGGCGACGGTGTCCTCACAATCGACGCGACCATGGTTGACCACGCCGGCAGCGCCCCGTGGACGTCAACGGCGGACTCGCCGGACGAGCTAGCCGGACTCTCGCGCGAACTCGCGGCCAACGACTGGCAATGGCGAAGCCACCCGCTCGAGCAGCACCCGCGCGCCGGGACGACAGCCGACCGCAACGTCCGCCTGCTGCTGGCCGACCCCTGGACGTGAGGCGTGCGCCGGCCGCCGCCAGCGGTCACGGGACGTCGCAGCTCGTGCCCCTACGCTCCGAGCCACGTGCTGTGGCCGAGCCTGGGCCACTCTGGTGGCAGCGTTGCTTTCCCCGGAGGGGCCCTATACCCATCCTTCAGCGCCTGTGGCCGTCCGTGGCCGGCGCCCTCACCACTGTTTCAGGCATCGGGCTCAGTCGCCTCAACCACCTGGATGGACCCGTCCGCTACCTGGTCGGGGCCTTGCCGGCGAACTCGTGCCAAGTTACCGCGGACCCGAGAATCAAGTGGCGGTCAACGCTGCAACAGCATCCAGCGGCATCTCCCGGGCGGTGCGCTGCTGATAGGCCAGCGTAGTTGCGGTACCTGCCGGCGATGAGCGGCCACATCCGAGCGCGTTCTTCGCCGGTGGCGACCCGGGCACGCATCGCCTGCCTGGGCTGGCCGACAACCCGAACCTCGACCCTTGGATCATCACGCAGGTTCAGGAACCAGCTGGGGTGGACGTCGTCGCCCGCACGGGACGCGACGACCACGTAGGCCCCCCCTGTCGTAGCGGCGAGCTGCGCATCACCGAACGAGGCGTGCCGCTCCTACGACCGATGGTGGTTAGCTCCAGTGCAGGCATCCCTGACCCGCGGCGGTGGGCACTACATCAACGCCGAGAAGCTCCGCAACACCAACACCAACACCAACATCAACACCGAGGCCGCCGCCGCGCTGGCCCGACCGGGACGGTACCGCACCGTCGCGGGGAACCTGCGAGTCAAGGAAGTCGCGGTCGCCCCCGGTGGCAAGGGCGACGGCGACCAGGGGGCGCGCGCCCAACGGTTCGTGGTCTGCCACAACCCCGAGCAGGCCGACCGGGACGCCGCCGTCCGGGACCGGCTGGTCGCCCACCTGCAGAGCCTGATCGCCGGCTCCGACGGCTGGACCGACCGGCGCCGCGACGAGCTCGTCGGCTCTCTGAAGACCAAGCCCGGGCTGCACCGCTACCTGCGCTGCACCAACGGCGGCCTGCTCCGCGTCGACGCCGCGTCGCTCAAGCGCGAGTCGCATCTGGACGGCAAGTGGCTGCTGCGCACCTCGGATGTCGCCCTGAGCCCCGAGGACCTGGCCGCCGCCTACAAGCAGCTGCTGCAGGTCGAACGCGGCTGGCGGGACATGAAAGGCGCCCTCGGGCTGCGGCCGGTGTTCCACTACCGCGAGGACCGGATCCGCGCCCACGTCCAGCTGTGCTGGCTCGCGCTCCTACTCCTGTGAGTAGCCGAGAACGCCACCGGCGACACCTGGCGCGACCTCGAACTCCCCGAGCCGCCGCGGTTCTTCGACTTCACCGTCCCCAGCGACTGACCCGGGCAAACGCCCTCAGTCTCACCGTCGTAACACGACCGGGATCGCCCCCAAGCGCGTTTCCGCAGGCTACGCTGCCCTTTTCGGCACCCATGTGGTCATGATCTTCGGAAGTCCGGCCAGAGGGTGGAGGGTGAGCGCCAGGATGCTGGGGAGCCACGCCGTAGGTCCTCAAAGGCCTTCGTAGGACTACGAGGCCCATTCCCAATGGTGGGCAATTCCTGTCATCCGCTGATCCGGCGGATTCCGGCGGCCCGCGACCGCGAGTCGGGCCATCCGTGACGGGCGGCTTCTGCGTCTCAGCTGCCCGGCCACCGCACGCCAGGGTGCATGCGGTTTCAGTGCCGGTCTTCGCCCGAGGTCGGGGGCGCCGGGGTGGCGTAGACGACGATGTTGTCGCGGTAGTGCCGCGTCGTGATGTCGAACGGGCCGCCGCAGGTGATGAGCGCGAGCCGGCTGGGTCCGGTGCGGGTGAACAGGCCAGTGGGAAGAGCGTCTTTGGGGTAGCTGCGGCGGGCCTGCACGACGTAGTCCACCTCGTTGTGCGCTGTGCGGAGGGTGAGGCGGTCCCCAGGCTGCATCCGGGCGATGCTGGCGAGCGCGCCGATGCCTTGTCCTGAGCTGTCAACGTGCCCGTCGATGACGACGGTGCCCGGGTTGCTGCCTGCCGCAGCGCCGCCCTGCCACCAACCCAGGGTGTGGACATCGTCTGGTACGTCGAGAGCGCCGGCGAGGACACCGACCGGCCTGACGGGTGCCGCGAGGTGGACCCCAGCAGCGACCAAGCGGATGGGTGCAGCACCGCGCTGACCGAGCCTGGCGGAGGCGGAGAGATGCTGTGTGGGGCCACGCGTGTCGGTGGAGGCGGGGAGGCGGCCAGCATCGGCGACGGTGAACGCCGGGCCGGGGCTCCCGAGGTGAGCGAGCAGTCCGAAAGTCGCCGCACCCACCACCACCAGCCCAAACAGCAGCGTCAGCACAGTCCAGCGGATCGCCGGCACGCCCGCCCGGCGGGCGTCTGCGGCGGCGTCTGCGCTTCGTCGGGTCGCCCCTTGCGCCCACCGGGGGTGGGTCGGCGAGCGCAAGGGGTTCCTGCTCATCAGATCGTGCTCAGCGGGTGGCGCGTCGACGCACGATGCGGGTCCCGGCCGACCCGGCGAGCAGCAGCCCGACGGCCAACGCCGCGAGCTCGGTGTCACGGGCGACGGTGCTGCTGGACATCCGGGCGGCCTGACCACCGGTCCCAGCATTGACGTGTGTCGGGACAGCGGTGCGGCCCGCCGTGGCGTGACTGGCGATGACCCAGGCGATGGGCATGAACGTCTTGAAGGTGTTCACGCCGTTAACGCTGGTGCTGGGCAGCAGCTTGGGGTAAGCAGCGGCGGTGGTGGTCGCGTTCGGGTTGTAGATGAACACATCCGTCCCACGGGTGACCGTCTTGATGGTGACGAGCTTGTTCGTCATCGACCCGAAGGTGGTGTTCCCGTAGCTGTCCGGGGTGGTGCTCAACTTCTGGAAGGCGGTGAAGGTCGCGGTCCTGCCGTTGACCCTCTCAGTGCCGGCCGGAGAGTTCGGGAAATTCCCGAACACGCTGGTGCATCCGGTGTAGTCGGTCTTGCACTCCTGCAGCCCGAACGTCACCAAGGCCTTCTCACCCTGAGGCGGGGTGACGTCCTGCGAGCTGGGAGAGGAGCTCAAGATGATGGTGCGGTTGCTCGCAACCGCACCCTTGGCGAACGTCACCGTGATCCCGAAACCACTGACCGACCCGCCAGCCACACCGATCTGGGCGCTGGCGAAGCTGGTCGGCGCACCGTCGGTGGCGGCGTAAGCCGCGGTCGGAGCCAGAACCGCGGCGGTACCGGCAGCCAACGCGCACAGACCCAACAACGAGGTCGTGGAGCGATGGCGGAACTGAGGAGCTGAACGCATGTGGGGTCCCTTTCAGAACGGAATGTCGCCGTTCGCCGCGAGCCAGGATTGACCCATCCGCAGACGACAATCAACAACGAGGAATCTTCGGCAGCGCGACAAACACCACCAGAAGCAAAGCTCATGAGCGGCACCGAACGACACTGCTTCTAGTTGATACGGACGGAGCGCTGCACCGGTTCAACCACGCGACGCACCTGGATGCACGTCACGTTCAGAAGGTCCCACGACGAAGATCCCCGAGCGCGCTTCCGCTGCCACCGACCTCGGGAGACTTCTGGCGGTGTTGCTTCGGACTGGACACGGGTGCTCGGAACTGACGCCGCTCGACGGGAGCCCGACCCGAGACCGGACTGGTGCACAACCTGTGTCGGTCTGATCAGTGTTGGGAGACCTGGAAGCAGGCCACGTCGTACTGGCTGACGGACTTGGTGTTGTGGGAGTTCTGCGGCTGGGTGCCCGCGTACACCATGCCGGCGGTGCCCGTGGGGTTGAAAGCCGAGCCCGGGGCGTTGGCCGACTGCCCGGGTGTGCGCGCTGCAGTGCTCGTGCCGCAGGTTTGCGACGGTTGACCCGTGGTGGACGGGTTCCCCGCGGCGCTGGCTGGCCCGACGGCCACCAGCGAGAGGAGAACCGAGGTTCCTAGCGCGGCTGCGCCGAGTCGGGCTGCGTGCAGTGCGGTGCTCATGGGGTGCCTCTCCTGGACGATGGCCATCACCGTCCTACACCTTGTGTACGCACCGGGCGGAGGATCGGTTCAATCCACCGAAGCTGAGTGTCGAAGGGCCGCGGGAGCGGACCCGCGCCCTGCAGGAGCACAGCGCCGGGTTTCGCGGCCCTGGGCGGGGCGCACCGCGGCGCACGTGACCGCAGGGGCGGTCAGCACGCATTGGTGTCCGAACGTTACTTAAGCGTTGATTCGTCGGGCAACAAGGGTCTAGCCTCCCCCTTAAGCTAGGACGAGCGGGGAGGGTTCAGCCTTGGTCGATCGCTTTCCCCCGCGCTTGAGGAGGGGGGGCGTCGTGGGTCCTGTCGACGCCAGCCAGGTCCCACGCTTCGCCGGTCCGGCGACCTTTGCTCGCCTGCCGCGCATCGATGAGGTCCTACGCGCGGACGTCGCCGTCGTCGGGGTTCCGTTCGACAGTGGCGTGAGCTATCGGCCCGGTGCGCGGTTCGGGCCTGCCCACATCCGGCAGGCGTCGCGGCTGCTGCGACCGTACAACCCCGCGCTCGGTGTCGAGCCGTTCAGCGCCCAGCAGGTCGTTGACGCGGGAGACATCGCCTGTAACCCCTTCGACATCGGGGCGGCGATCGCTCAGATCGAGGTCGGGGCGACGGCCCTGACAGCTTCCGGCACGCGGCTTCTCACCCTCGGCGGCGACCACACGATTGCGTTGCCCTTGTTGCGCGCGATGGCCGCACATCACGGCCCTGTCGCCGTGCTGCACTTCGACGCGCACCTTGACACGTGGGACACCTACTTCGGATCCCCCTATACCCACGGCACGCCGTTTCGTCGCGCGTCCGAAGCAGGGCTGATCGATCTAGAGCACTCGATGCACGTGGGGATCCGTGGGCCGCTATACGCGGTCACCGACCTGCCCGACAGCGAACGGCTTGGTTTCGCCTCATTGACGTGCGTCGACGTCGAGCTGCAGGGACTTAGCACCGCACTGGACCGGATGCGTGATCGGCTCGGCGCCGCACCCATCTACGTGTCGGTGGACATCGACGTCCTCGACCCGGCCCACGCGCCAGGCACCGGTACCCCCGAAGCGGGTGGGCTGACGTCGCGCGAGCTGCTCGTGATGCTGCGTGCCCTCGCCGACCTGGACGTGGTCTCCGCTGACATCGTCGAGGTCGCCCCGGCCTACGATCACGCCGAGCTGACCGGCGTCGCCGCCGCACACATCGCCTACGAGTTGTTGTCTGTCATGTCCTGCCAACCAAGGAGTCCGCATGTCCGTTGAAACGCCGCCGGTGGGTTCGGCTCGGATCGCGGGAGTCGAGGTCCGATCCATCGACTACGTGCCGCTGAATGAACGGCACGGCAAGGTCTGGAGTCAGGGCCCGCTGTGGTTCATGAGCAACGCCCAGATTGCGACCTTGGCCGTGGGCACGTTCTCCATCACCGGCGGCGGCAACCTCGTGTGGTCGCTGATCGCTATTGTCGGCGGCGCCCTGCTGGGCACGTTCTTCATGGCCTTCCACTCTGCGCAGGGCCCCCAGCTTGGTCTCCCGCAGATGATCCAGTCGCGCCCTCAGTTCGGCTACATGGGGGCGCTGCTGGTCTGGGCATTCGCCTACCTGCAGTACGCCGGTTTCAACATCTTCAACACGATCCTGGCCGGCGACGCCCTGCACACGACGGTCCACGGCCCGAGCAAAGCCTGGATCGTCTTGGCCACCCTGCTCGCCGCGGTGGTGGCGCTGGTGGGCTACGACCTCATCCACGGCGTCGAGCGTTGGCTGACCCTGGGCTTCCTCATCTTCTTCGGGGTCCTGACGATCGCCGTGTTCACGCTCCCCTACCCGGCTGGGTCTCTTGACCTCGGCGGGTTCAAGTGGACACCGTTCCTGATCCAGTTCGGCGCGGTGGCCGGCTACCAGATCAGCTGGGCGATCTACGTGTCGGACTACTCACGCTACCTGCCTCCCAAGGTCACCGTCCGCAAGACGTTCTTCTGGACCTACTGGGGCTCCGCGCTCGGAGCGATCTGGCTCATGTGCCTGGGTGCCGCCCTGGCGGCGTGGGCGGGCGCCAAGTTCAACACGATCGCCTCCCTTAACGCCGCCGGCGACCATGTGTTCACCGGCTTCGGCGCCATCGCGCTCATCTTCTCCACTCTCGGCCTGATCGCGGTCACCGCACTGAACATGTATGGCGGGTCGCTCACCTTGATCAGCGCCATCGACTCCTTCACCAAGGTCCGCCCCACTGCCAAAGTGCGCATCCTCACCATCACTGTGACCGCGGTGCTCTCCCTCGTGCCCGCCTTGCTGATCGGGGAGAACTTCCTCACCAACTTCGAGGACTTCCTGCTCCTGGTGCTCTACTTGTTCATCCCGTGGACCGCAGTGAACCTGGTCGACTACTACATCGTGCGGCGCGGCCACTACGCCATCGCTGAGATCTTCAACCCCCATGGCCTCTACGGGAGGTGGGGCTGGCGAGGGATCACCGCCTACCTCGTGGGGTTCGCGGCGATGCTGCCGTTCTTGAGCACCAGCAAATACACCGGCTTTGTCGCCAATGACCTCCAAGGGGCCGACATCTCGCTATTCATCGGGCTACCCGTCGCCGGAATCCTGTACTACGTGTTCGCCAAGTCGATTGACGTGGAAGCCGAGACGGTGATCGCCAAGGCCGAAGCGGCGGAGCTGGAGAAGTTGGCGATGCACCACCTGCGCCCCGAGGAATACCACTGAAGCCTTCACCCAATGGCCTAGCCGACGCGTGGCAGACCGCCGCGGACATTCGCGCCAGCCGGGTCACGTCGGTGGGGGTGGTGACGCGGGCACTGGCACACATTCACGCCCTGCAACCGGTCCTGAACGCGTTCACTGTGGTCTTTGATGAGTCGGCGTTGGCCTCGGCACGGAACGCAGATGAGGCCGTACGCCGGGGGGGCCCGCTGCCGGCGTTGCACGGCGTACCCGTCTCGGTCAAGGACCACATCTGGATGGCCGACGCGCCCGCGACGAACGGCTCGCTGATCCAGCGCGACTTCATCCCGCCCGAGGACGCCGTGCCGGTGGCCCGTCTGCGCGCGGCCGGCGCGGTCATCGTGGGCAAGACCAACAACCCCGAGTTCTGCTACCGCGGGTTCACCGACAACCTGCTCTTCGGCCTCACCCGCAACCCCTGGGATCTTCAGCGGACACCTGGCGGCTCGAGCGGGGGTGCGGGTTCGTCGGTGGCGGCGGGTATGACGGCGATTGCCCTGGGTACGGACGGGGGCGGCTCCATCCGGATCCCGGCGTCGTTCTGCGGAGTGGTCGGTCACAAACCGACCTTCGGGCTGGTGCCCAAAGAGCCGGGCTTCAGGGGCTGGAAAACCCTGTCTGTTGACGGGCCGGTGGCTCGATCGGTGCGCGACGCGGCACTGATGCTCTCGGTGATAGCCGGCCCGGCAGCAGCGGACGACATGAGCTATCCGGGCCCTCCACCACAAACCTACCTGGACGCCGTCGCGTATCAGCGCGACCTGCGCGGCCTGCGGGTGGCCTGGTCCGCGGACCTCGGGATGCTGCCAGTCGATCCCGACGTGCGTGAAGCCTTCGCCCAGGCGCTGCAGGTGTTGGCACGACTCGGCTGCGACCTCGTCGAGGCCGCGCCGGCGACAGGGCATCCCACCCAGCTGTGGAACACGATCGCCCTCGTCGAGGGCTACTCATCCGAGGGCCCCTTCCTAACATCGTCGCGGGAGCTGATGTCGCCGGGGACCGCCGAGATCGTCGAGGCCGGGCAAGACATCACCGGTGGCCAATACGTCGACGCGCTCCACGAGAGAGCTGGCTACACCCGGGCGTGGGCGGAGTTCTTCGAGCAGCACGACCTCCTGGTGACCCCGGCCATGCAGCTGACCGCCTTCCCCGTCGGACTTCATACGCCCGAGCAGATCCAAGGACAGGCCGTGAATCCATTCTTCGACGACTGGTGCACCATCTGCCTGCCGGCGAACCTCACTGGAATGCCCGCAACAGTGGTCCCGGCCGGATTCGGCGCCGGCGGGCGGCCGGTCGGGCTGCAGATCATCGGTCCACGGTGGGCTGACGCGCTCACCCTCCAGGTCGCCAACGCATTCGAACGAGCAACCCCATGGAGCACCTACCAGCCGACCCTGTAAGACGCAGCCCTGCAAGGTTCGGAAGGCAGCATCAGGTGTCATTCAACGATCCCCTCCCGGCGACGGGTCACCTGTCGCCGACCTGCTCCTAAGCGCCCGCAGGGGTTCGTCCTGCGACGCAGTCTGTCAGCCGGAGTTGCCTTGCTCGCGATGGAGTCGTCGGGGGGCCTTGCGACTCCACGCGCGTCCGTGAGCAGCCCGGCGACCCCGGCGGAGTCCGCTCGGTCGAGGTTGACTCGCACGCAGGCGAGCCGCTTTCCCCACCAGTACTCCTGGTAGGCCGCCGGCTGATCGCCCGCCAGGAGATCGCTTTGCCGGGGCCGGGGCGGGCTGCCAGCGCGGTGCCAGCGTCCTGTTCGGTGATCAGCGTGCACGTCGCGGGCGTGGTACCGCCGCGAACCGCGGGCGATGTCGAGCTCGCGACACCGGTGGACCTTGCCGGCGTGGCGGCGGTGCTGGCCGCGGCGGCGGCACGCCCGGCGGGCTGCGTGGCCGGTGCGTGAGTGCGGGGCGGTGGGCTGCCGCTACTGCATGCGGCGAGCAGCAGACTGCTCGCGGCCCGTGCCGCGGCCGCCGCGACGCTGCGCGGATGGTCAGTTGTCATGATGGTCTCCGGTGATCCTTGTCGAGGTGGAGGTGCTCAGAGCCGGCCGGCGGCGGTCTTGGCGAGAGTGAGCATGGCCTGCGGTGCGGTGCGGCTGGCCAGCGACAGGGAGGTCACCACGATGCTGAGGCCGCGGCTTCCCCGCTGCACGAACAGGTTCCCGGCGACGTTCCAGAACGCGTCGTCGCCTAGCTCGGGCAGGTGCTGGCTGCCGGGTTCCATCTGCTTTTGCAAGGCCATGCTCTGCACGTCGGGATAGAGCGTGACGTGGACGGTGTTGCTCGGGTCGGTGGTGGCCGAGCTCGTCGCCTTCGCCCGCCTGATCCGCAGCTGCTGCTGCGCCCCGGCGACGTCATCCACGAGTCTTCCAGCGGGCGGCTGGAGCCGATGGCCATCCAGTGCGTGTCGTCCTCGATCCGGGGCCACGCAGGCGCCGCACCCTTGATCAGCTCGACGATGAGGGTGGTGGTCATCGCGCCCTCGACTGCGGTGCCGCAGGCCTCGCCCTCGCCTTGGCGGTAGTGCCCGTCACCGATGGAGAACATGGCTCCCTCGACGTTCACGCCCAGGAAGACCGTCGCGCCGGCCCGCATCTGGGGGGTGTCCATGTTGCCGCCGAACCGGTCGGGCACCAGGGACGAGCGGACCTCGTTGCCCGCTGGCGCCACCCCCACGGTCCCCAGCATCGGCTCGACCGGCAGCTCGATGCGGTGCTCGCTGTGTCGGGCGGCGAACGTGAGGCTGCCCCGGGCCTGGTCCAGCTGGTAGATCCAGGTGGTGTCCGGCAGTGCCGGTTGCAGGCTCACCGTCCGGTCGGTGCTGGTCATCCCGCCGAAGAACGGGATCGCCGCGGAGGCGCCCCAGTCACGCGCCGGCTCCAGGGCGACCAGGTGCAGCACGAGCGTGTCGCCGGGTTCGGCGCCCTCGACGTAGAAGGGCCCGGTCTGGGGGTTGACGAACCGGAGGTCGACCTTGGCCGCGGAGAGGTCGTCGACGCTCTGCAGTGCTCCCCCGAACGCGTCGTCCGACCACAGCCGAAGGGCTTCGCCGGGTCTGACGCGCAGGGCCGCTGCGGCGCCGCCGAAGGTGTACGCATACTGCTCGCGACCCGGCGTGTACTCCCGCACATCCACCGCGTCAACGTACCGCAGCGCTCAGCAGCCGGTCGCAACCGGACATGCTCTGGGCGAAGCTCGGCTACGCGGGTCACGCCGAGCAGCGCCATCGTGGTCTTCATCTCCGCAGCCAGGATCTCGGCGGCCCGCTGCACGCCCCGCTCGCCGCCGGCCATCAACCCGTACAGGTAGGCGCGCCCGACGGCGACCGCTCGTGCGCCGAGCGCAACCGCTGCCACCACGTCCCCGCCGTCGAGAACTCCTCCGTCGAGGTACACCTCCGCCCGGCCATCCACGGCGTCGACGACCTCCGACAGCCGCTCCAACGGGGTCGGTGCCCGATCCAGCTGGCGGCCACCGTGGTTTGACACGACCACCGCGTCAGCCCCAGCGTCGACGACCAGGCGGGCGTCAGCCGCCGTCTGGATCCCCTTGACCACCAGCGGTCCAACCCAGAGCTCCCGCAGCCAGGACAGATCCGCCATCGTGGCCGCCGGGTCGAACATCGTCGCGGCCAGCTCGGCGACCGTTCCGTCGAATCGGTTCAGCGACGCGAACTCCAGCGCATCGGTGCTCAGCAGGTCGAACCACCACCTGGGATGGGTGGCACCTTCGGCGAAGGTCCGCAGGGTCAGGGACGGGGGGAGAGTGAGGCCGTTTCGCACATCGCGTCTCCTCGTCCCGGGCACAGGGGTGTCCACAGTGAGGACGAGCGCCTCGCATCCCACCGCCTTCGCGCGCTGGACGAAGTCGCGGCCGGCTGCGCGGTCACGCCACAGGTAGAGCTGGAACCACCGGCGACACGCCGGAGACTCCTTCGCCAACTGCTCCATCGATGTCGTACCCATCGTGGAGAGGGCGTAGGGGATCTGAACCCGGCTGACGACGCGCGCAACTGCGGACTCTCCCTCGGTGTGCATCATTCGCGTGAACCCGGTCGGGCCGAAGATCAAAGGCATTGACGCCGAGCGGCCCAGAATCGTGGTGGACAGGTCCACGGCGGACACGTCCCGCAGGACCCGCGGCTGGAACTCCACCCGGGCGAACGCCGCCCGGGAGCGCCGCAGGCTGATCTCCTCACCCGCCCCGCCGTCGGTGTAGTCGAAGACCGCCCGGGGCGACCGCCTCCTGGCCAGCAGGCGCAGATCAGAGACCGAGGCCGCGCTGGCGAGACGCCGACCCGTCGGGTCAAGGGACCACCGCATCGCCCGCGGCCTCAGCAATGGCTGAAGCTCAGACCACCTCGGCCAGTGTCGGCGGCTCACCTACACGTTTGTACACGACGGCCCTGTTCCCCGACGCGGCGACTCGCGCGCTGGTCGAGCGAGAGCAGCCGCGAGTCGCATTGTCGTACTTCGGGAGATCCCTTACTGCATCGCCCGGGCTGGACAGCGGGCCCATTGGGCGCATCTGCGGGAGCGTCAGACGTTCGACCACCGTAATGACGTCGGTCCAGCGTGGCGCGCCGGGCGGAACGTCGTGCCGCTGATGGGCTCAGCGCGCTCAGGTACATCTGCTCAGTGGCCGGGTCTGTGTCTTACTGCGGGTCGTGCTTGCTCTCAGCGATGTGTTTCTCGGCCGTTCCTCGCGCCGTTGTCACGTGCTGTCGCGAGATTGGTCGGCGCTATCGTCGGGATGCCGGGGCACGAAGTCCCTTCCAGGGCCACTGCCGACAGTGCGGTAAATGGGGGTGCGTTCTGCATGGGCGACGACAACCCGGATGCCCTGGGCGCGCATCCGGGTGAGGTGCTCGGTCGGGGTCGCGGCATCGACGATGACGATGTCGAAGGCCTTGAGCGGCACGAGGGCGTGCAGGGCGCGCTTGTCGAACTTGGTGTGATCAGCGAGCAGTATGCGCGTGCTGGCCGCGTCGAACATCGCTCGCTTGGTGTCGATGGTCTCCAGCGTCTGGTGAAAAGCGATGTCGTTCGTGATCGCCGAGGTGGACATGATGAAGGTGTCGGCATGGAGGTGCGAAATGGCCTGTGTCGTCATGCGCCCCATGAAGGCGCTGCACCAGTTGTAGTACTGGCCGCCGAGGCCGAGAAGGGTGACCCCGCGGACGCCTTTCAGCTCGTTCATGAGCGTCAGCACGTTGGTGATGACCGTTATCGGGGTGCGGTTGGTCAGGTGCTTCGCCAAGCGAAGGACGGTCGTCGAGTCGTCGAGGAAGAGGGCTTGACCGGGTTCGATGAAGTCCATCACGGCGCGGGCAAGCGATTCCTTTTCGGCGAGCTGTTGACTGAAGCGATACACGTCGCTGGACTCGACGAGGCTGGTCGACGATGCGGTTGCGACGCCGCGGCTCTTTCGCAACAGACCGCGACTCTCCAACTCGTCGAGGTCGCGGTGTGCGGTCATCAAACTGATGTCAAAGCGCTCGGCCAGCTGCTCGATGCGCACCGCACCCTCGGCCATCACCGCTTCGGTCATCGCCCGTTGGCGCGCCATCTGTCGACTTTGGCGGCTGTCTGCGGGCGGAGGATCTGCTGACATGACGCGCTGGACGCTGCTCTCGTCGGCTGGCTCGGGCGTCATCGTACCGCAAGCGCTTCATCGAGGATCGGACGCAGCGCCAACGGGTCGTGCACGAACCGACCGAGGAACAGCCCGTCGACGCTACCGTCCAGCATGGGCAGCAACCCTGGCCCGGCGCTCCCGCCGTAGATGATCCGAGCGGGCGCAGCCAATGGCCCGTTGTCGAGCCACGCACGCAGGTGCCCGATCACCGTCACCACGTGATCCGCGTCGGCTGACATGCCGACCCCGATCGCCCACTCGGGCTCGTACGCGACGATCAAGGCCGCCCCGTCGCCTGGTTCCGCGCCATCGAGCGCCCTCTCAAGCTGCGCCACGCAGGCGCTGGCAGCGGCGTCCGGCGGCCCCGGCTGGCGCTCGCCCACGCACAGCACCGGCTCCAAGCCGTTGCGGAACGCCGCCGCGAGCTTGGCTCGCACGACCAGATCGTCCTCACCGAACACGCGCCGCCGGTCCACGTGCCCGACCTCGACCAGTGAGCAGCCCAGACTTCGGAGGTCCGCGCCGCTGATGCCGCCGGTATAAGGGCCGCGGTCCTCCCAGAACAGGTCCTGCGCCCCAACCGAGACAGTGGTTCCCGCGAAAATCTCCACCACCGCATTCAGTGCCGGCAGCGAGGGCAGGACGAAGAGATCGACCAGCCCGGCAGCGGTGGCCTGGTGCTGAGCGGCGATCTCGGCGACGGCCGCGCTCCAGCGTACGGTTCGCTCCAGGTCGAAGTACATCTTGAGGCTGACGCCCACGACCGGGCGCCGGCGCCCGTCGCCTCTCATCTCGCCCCGCCACGCCCTTTGAGGTGGCGCTCAGCTCCGGGCATGCTGCTCGTACTCAGACAGGACCGCCACCTTGTCTGCGGAGGCCGAGGTCTCCTCGAAGCGGTACGTGAGCCACTCCCGCGCCAGACGCCGGGCGAGCTCGAGACCCACCACGCGCTGACCGAAGGTAAGGACCTGGGCGTTGTTGCTCAGTACGGACCGCTCGACCGAGAAGCTGTCGTGGGCGGTGACCGCGCGCACCCCGGGAACCTTGTTCGCCGAGATCGCAACACCCAGCCCGGTACCGCAGACGAGCAGGGCGCGGTCGGCGCGCCCGTCGGCGATCATCTCGGCCGCGGCGATCGCCACTGTCGGATACGGCGTGTGGCTCTGCGCGTCGACGCCCACATCCTGGATCAGCTCAACATCAGGGTTGTCCTGAAGGTCCTTCTTCAACGCCTCCTTGTACTCATACCCAGCAGCGTCGGAACCGACGACGATGCGCAGCTTGCCGTTCATCGGGTTACCTCCTTATTCGTGGTGAAGGTGGCCGCCACCGCGGTCACGGCAAGGGCGAGAGACACGGCTCCGGGGTCGGCGGTCCCGACGCTCTTGTCCAGGTGCGGTCGTGCGCGGCCGACACGGGGAACCAGTGAGGCCGTGGATTGGGCCGCTACGGTGGCCACGGCTGCCGCCGCCGTCGACGCGTGAGCCAGCGGATCGCCCGACGCGACGCGTGCGGCGAGCTCGCCGGCGAAGGGGACGAGGGCATCCAGCATCGTCTTGTCGCCCACCTGCGCCTTGCCGACGTGACCGATGCGCTCGGCCGCGTCCGAGACTCCCGCGGCAACCGCTGCGGCGGTCGGGCTTGTCTCATCGCCCAGGTGCGCTGCGACCGCGCGGAGCCCGACACCCCATAATGCTCCCGAGGTGCCGCCGCCCCGATCTGCCCAGGCGTCTGCGGCGGCATTGAGCGTGAAACCAGCGCCCGCGCCGGCCATGGCCGCTGTATCGGCTGCGCTGAGGGCAGCGGTCGCCCCCCGCTGCATCCCTATGCCGTGATCACCGTCGCCAGCTATCGCGTCCAGGCCGCCCAGCTCCTCAACGTGGTCGTCGATGACGCGCTTGACCGCGTCGACTGCGCGGACGACCGCGTCTGCAGCGGCCTGGGAGCGGGCCCCACCCGCCGGGATCTCGGCTGCCACGCTCGCGGTCTCCATGCCTACCGCGTCAACTTTGCCTGGCGCCACGGCGCCCTTTCGGTAGGCGGGGGTGTAGGCGGGCGCGGTCCAGGCGCGCTCGAGCTCCTCGTCGAGCCAAACCAGAGTCAGCGAAACACCTGCCATCTCGAAGCTGGTGACGAGCTCACCGACCTCGGGGTGAACGATCGCGACGCCGGCGCGTTCGAGCAGGGCGGCGACGCTGCGGTAGAGAACGAACAGCTCCTCGTACTTCACCGACCCCAGGCCGTTCAGCATCACCCCTGCCCGGGCGCCGCGCGTCTCGGCGATGTCGGTCGGGGGGGCAGCAAGGAGGCGGTCAACGAACAGGGTCGCGAGCTCGTCGGCTGTGGGAAGTCGGCCCTCCTCAATCCCTGGCTCTCCGTGAATACCCATGCCGACCGCCATCCGTCCAGGCGCCACCGTGAACAGTGGCGCCGTGGCGCCGGGGAGGGTACAGCCGGAGAAGGCGACACCGAGCGAACGTGTTCGCTCGTTCGCCGAAACCGCCGCTGCGTACACGCCGTCCAGGTCACGACCTTGCCCGGAGGCCCACGCCGCCGCACGGAAAACGGCCAGATCCCCCGCGATGCCGCGACGTTTGTGCTGCTCCGCAGCCTCGGCGCTGCAGATGTCGTCGGTGACCGTGACAGTCCGGCAGGGGATCCCACCTGCGATGAGGCGCTCTTGTGCCTGGTCGAAGTTGAGCACGTCCCCGGCGTAGTTCCCGTAGCTGAACAACACCCCGGCGTCGGAGGCGACCGCTGTCGCGACGGAGTAGATCTGGTTGGCCGACGGTGAGGCGAAGACGTTGCCCATGGCGGCGCCGTGCGCCAGGCCCTGTCCCACCAGCCCGGCGAATGCGGGGTAGTGGCCAGAACCGCCGCCGATGACCACCGCCACCTCACCTGGCGCAGTCCGAGAGGTTCGGACGACGCCGCCCTCGACCCGACGCACGAGGTCGGCGTTGGCAGAAACGAAGCCGTCCACCATCTCGTCGGTGAATGCGGACGGGTCGTTCAGCAGGTAAGCCATCGACGCTCCGATCTTGTTGTAGCCACGGACAAGGCCGAAGGAGGGGGCCGGGCAGCGACGTGTCCGGCCCCGTCCCAGGGTTACTTCAGCGTGAACGGCCCGCTGTACTTGCTGATGTCTGCCTTGGTGATCAGTACGCAGTCGAACGCCTGCTTCTCCGACGAGGCGCCAGTTTTCCCGCTTCTCAAGAAGGAGTCGGCCTCGTCTACCGCCTTCTTGGCGAACGCCGCGACGGGCTGCAGCACGGTGTACTGCAGCTTGCCGGCCTTGATCGCAGCCACGGCGTCGGGCGAGCCGTCGAACCCGCCGACCTTGATAGAGCTCAGCTTCTTCGCCTCCTCCAGCGCCGCGATAGCGCCAAGCGCCATCTCGTCGTTACCGGCGATGACGCCCTTGATTGAGGGGTGCGCCTGCAGCAGCGACTGCATCTTGTTGTGGCCCAGCTGCCGGTCCCAGTTGGCGACCTCCTTGCCGACCTCCTTCAGACCTGGGTACTGCGAGATCACCGTCTTGTACCCGTTGGAACGGGTCGCCGCATTGTTGTCAGACGGGTTCCCGAAGAGCTCGACGTAGTCCCCCTTCTGGCCGACGTCCTTGACCCACTGCTGCGCGCCGAGCGCTGCGCCTTGGGCGTTGTTGGACACCAGCTGCGCCTTCGCCAGTCCCTCCTGGTTGATCTCGGCGTTGACCAGGAACACCGGGATGTGGGCGGCGTTCGCCTTCTTGACCGCCCCGACCGAGCCGCTCGCGTTCGCCGGGTCGAGCAGGATCGCAACCGACTTGTTGGTGATCGCGGTATCGATCAGAGTGCTCTCGGTGTTCGTGTCGCCCTTGGATGCCGAGACCTTGGCCTTGTACCCCAGCCTCTTGGCTTCCGCGGCGGCGACGTCGCCCTCAGTCTTCCAGTACGGGTTGGAGGGGTCGTTGACGATGATCGAGATGAGGCCCCCCTTGGTGGCGCCACTGCCGGCACTGCTAGAGGTGCCGGCCGCGCTGCTGCTGGAGGTGCCGGCGGCGCTGCTGCTGGACCCGCCGGAGCTGCTCGAGCCCGTACTGCTGCTCCCGCCACCGCATGCGGCGAGAGGGACCGTGATCGTGGCGCCCATCAAAAGCATCACTGCTGTTCTGTGAGACATTGCTGTTTCTCTCTTTCGTGGGTATGCCCGCTGACTGAGGTCAGCTGGCGGTCTTCTCGAGCGCGGGATCGCCGGCTCCGGCGGGGTCGCCTGGCATGGAGGAAGTGGTGCTGCGGTCGCTGTCCTTGGGCGCTTTTCTGCGGGACCGGTACTGCACCGCGTTCAACAGGACAGCGAGCACGATCACGGCGCCGGTGAACACCGTCTGCCAGTAGGCAGACACCCCGACGATCACCAGCCCGTCGGACAGGAAGCCGATCACGAAGGCGCCGAGCAGCGTGCCGCGGATGTTGCCCCGGCCCCCGGTGAGGGCTGCGCCGCCGATAACGACGGCCGCGATGGCGGTGAGCTCGTAAGAGCTGCCGGCAGTCGGACTCGCGGAAGTGAGCTCTGAGGCCGTGATCAGGCCAGCGATGGCTGCACAGACCCCGGAGGCCACGTACGCGCGCACCTTGACCCGCTTGACGGGCACTCCGGACAGCTCGGCTGCCCGCTCGTTGCCTCCGGAGGAGTAGAGCCAGCGGCCGAAGACGGTGCGGTTCAGCACCACGCTGGTGATGATGGCGATGACAATCATCACCAGCACACCGATCGGGACGCCAGCCAACGAGTTGAAGCCGAGCCAGTTGAAACCGGTGTTGCCGAGCTCCGGCTTGCCGTTCAGGTCCGGGTAGGTCAGCCCGTTCGTGATCAGTAGTGCGATGCCGCGGATCATGTACAGCGTGCCCAGGGTGGCCACGAACGCCGCCACCTTGAAGCGGGAGACGAGCACGCCGTTCACGAACCCGATGAGTGCGCCGACCACTATCGCGGCGACCACGACCACCCAGACGGGGGGGAACAGCGTCACACCCAGAGCCTTCAGCCGCACGCCCTGCATCAGGAAGCCGGCGACGATGCCGGACAGGCCTAGCGTCGAGCCGACCGAGAGGTCGATCCCGCCGTTGAGGATCACGATCAGCATCCCGACGGAGAGGATCGCGTAGATCGCCACATGCTCGGACATGGTCAGCACGTTGCTTACGGTGAGGTAGTTCGGCGACAGGAAGGAGAACACGACGATGATCAGGACCAAGGCGAAGAACGCGCGACCCTCGAGCAGGAGCTTGCCAATGTCGACGTCCGAGCCGCGCCGGAACACCGCGGGGACAGCTCGTTTTCTGTCCGATGTAGATGCGCTCATGCTGCGATCAATCCCCTTTCTGGGCTCACGCGATGACGGCTTCGCCGGAGGCGGCCATGATCTGTTCCTTGCTGATGTCTGCACCGAACTCGGCCGAAATGCGTCCCCGGCGCATGACGACGATGCGGTGGGCGATGCTCAGGCACTCGCCGACCTCGGACGTTGAGTAGACGACCGCAAGACCATTCTTGGCGCGTTCGGCCAAGAGGTGGAACACCTCGGTCTTCGCGCCCACGTCGATGCCGCGGCTCGGCTCATCGAGCAGGATGACGTCCGGCTCGGTCGCGAGCATCTTGCCGATGACGACTTTCTGCTGGTTGCCGCCGGAGAGTGAGCCGATCGCCGCCCAGCCGCCTGCTGCTTTCACGCGGACGTCTCTGATTTCGTCTCTGACGAGGTCGTCCTCCCGGCTTCGGGAGAGAAACAGGCCGCGGACGAACGAGGTGAGGCTGGCTAGGGAGATGTTGTTGCCAACGGTCATCGTCTGCACCAGGCCGTCGCGCTGCCGGTCTTCGGGGACGAGCCCGAGGCCGCTGGCGATTCGCTGCGCGATCGTCAGTCTAGAGATGTCCTCGCCGCGTAGGAGCACGCGTCCGCTGCTGAGCGGTACCCGGCCGGCCACCGCCTCCAGCAGTTCGGTGCGCCCGGCGCCCATCAGGCCGTAGATGCACACGATCTCGCCGGCCTTGACCTCCAGCGAGAGGTCGTCCACGACGCTGCGCTCCGGGTTCCCGGCGTCCGCGACACTCACGTGCTCGATAGCGAGGGCGACATCGCCGAAACCGTAGCCTGCCGGCACCGAGCCGAGGTCGAAGTTGCGGCCGACCATGTTGGCCACGATCCACTCGAGGTCGATGTTCGCCGCTTCCGCCGCGGCCACGATGTCTCCGTCGCGGAGCACCACGGCGTAGTCGGTGACCTGCAGCGCCTCCTCGAGGTGGTGGGAGATGTAGACGATGGAGACGCCCTTGGCGGTCAAGTCGTGGATGACCCGGAACAACACCTCTACTTCAGTGGCCGAGAGAGCTGACGTCGGTTCGTCCATGATCAGGATGCGGGAGTCGACGGACAGAGCCCGGGCGATCTCGACGATCTGCTGCTGGCCGAGCCTCAGGTCGGCGACCAGCGTGAGCGGGTCGATCCTTTCCTCAAGGGCCGCCATCAGCTCTCTGGTCCGCCGGGCTTCCTCGGCGAAGTCGACGCCCATGGCGCTGTGGATCTCTCGGCCCATGAAGATGTTGTCGCGGACGCTGAGGTTCGGGGCGAGGCTCAGCTCCTGGTGGATGATGGAAATGCCAAGGTCACGGGCGTCCACGGTGGACGTGAAGGTCACCCTCTGCCCGTCGAGCACGATCTCGCCCGATGTCGGGCTCTCGACCCCCGACAGAATCTTCATCAGCGTGGACTTGCCAGCCCCGTTCTCGCCGAAGAGGGTGGTGACCTTGCCGCGCACGATGTCAAAGTTGACGCCCTTCAGCGCGCGGGTGCCGCCGTAGGTCTTGACGACGTCGCGGGCGCTCAGCACCACCTGCTCGCGGTCGGTGCTCACCGCGCGCTCATCTGCACGGGGGTGACCAGCCAGGCGGCGGGGTTGACGAGCTGGAAGACACCGGTGACGGTGACCGTCTTGCCCAGCAGGTGGGCGGCGTCAAGTTTCGCGAGCACGAGCTTCTTCATCTGGTCGTTGATGGCCTGACCCGCGTTCTGGTAGTCGATCTGGTTGGTGAACTGTGGAAACTTGATCGTCCCGGTAGCGTCCCGCAGCTCGGTGCCGTTGATCGCCGGGCCGGCCTGGACACGGACTAGGACCTTCTTCTTGGGCGACGGCGTCAACGTGACGGGATAGATGCCGGAGTCCGGCTTGCCCGCCTTGCCCGTGAACTTGACCGGGAAGTCGTACATGCCGCTCTCCTGCCGGACGCCGTACCGCTTGCCCGCTGCGGTCGGACTCGCCGCGATCGCGGCGGCGAGGGTGCTCGCGTCCACAGCCTTGGCGATGACGGCCTTCTGGATCTTCGGGAAGGCGGTGCTCGCGTAGGCGGTGGGAGAGAAGGTGCCCGGCGCGGCACCTGCCTGTGAGTTGATCCCGACGACCTTCGTGCTCAGGGCCATGGCGACCAGGACCACGACGACGACGGCGATCCATACGATCCGCTTCCGCAGCGGCGAGTTGAGTGGGGCGCCGGGGCGAGGGCGGGCCACGGACGCGGTACTCACTGCTGGAACACCCGGGACTTGGTGTCGTTGGGCCGGATCTGCAGTTTGCGGCCGGAGCCGGCACGGAACATCTCCAGTGCCTGGCTATAGTCGTCGAGGATGAAGGAGTGGCTGATCATCGGCTCGCTGTGGACCGCTCCGGCCTCGAACATCTCGACTGCCCGGCCGAACGAGTTGAGCACTGCCATCGTCCCTACGATGGAGATCTCGTCACGGTATACGCGGAACGGTGAGTAGCCGGCGGTCGCCTGCGTGGGTGCAACTCCGAAGTGCTGAAACGTGCCTCCAGCCTTCACCCGCGGCAGGCCGTCCTCAATCGCACGAACATTGCCAGTGCAGTCGATCACGACATCCCAGAGCTCACGCTCGGCGTCATTCGCGTTGGTGAAGCGGTGGTCAATGCCGACCTCGGCCGCGGTCTGAAGACGCTCCTGGTTGAGGTCGATGATGGTGACCGAGGCTGCACCGGCCCGCGGTGCCAGCTGAGCCATCAGCAGACCCATGGTGCCCGAACCGTAGACCAGTACGTGGTCCCCGATGCGCCGCGGCAGGACATCCCAGCCGCGGATTGCACACGCGAGAGGCTCGATCAGGGCCGCCTGGAACAGGTCCGTCTCAGGCTTCAGCTTGAAGACGTTGGCGACCGGTGCGGTGAAGCGCTGCTGGCAGGCGCCGTCCGAGGCGACAACGCCGAGCCCGTTCCAGAAGCGGCAGAGGTTCTGCTTGCCGTTCAAACAAAACTCGCACTCCCCGCACACCGTGCTCGGGTTGATGGCCACGGGATCGCCCAGAGCAAGCCCGTTGACGCCGTCACCCAGCCCGACCACGGTCCCGGTTGCTTCGTGTCCCGGGATGAGGGGAAACACGGTCCCTTCAAACTCACCGTCGAACACGTGTGTGTCGGTGCCGCAGATACCCACCGCGGCGACCTCGACCAACACCTCTTTGTGCCCGGCGACGGGCTCCGGGCGCTCCTCGAGAGAAAGAGACTTCTCGGACGTGAAGACGACTGCCTGCACGGGTGACCTCCTACTTCCCTGGCGTGGTGGCGCAGACCCTCGTGTCACAAGCCAGAGCCCGCCGCCCGGCGGAGCGCCGTACTGTCCGACAGGCATAGTCGTGTTATGACCATGTGATTCTGGGCTCTGGCTAAGTGATTTATAAGGTAGTGAGGGGATGGTCGCTTGTCAACGGGAGCCGTAGGCGGACCCGTGACACGTCCGAGATCAGCACGTCGCGGTGCTCCACATTCATCGTCTGAAGGCCAGATCACTGGGCACGGGGAACCGTAGATCTGCGGACGACGCCGACACCGAAGGGGGCGATCGATCAGCACAGGCGACTTGGCGGCGTACAACTACCACGTCGTAGCCAGTTCTGCGGCCGGCACACCAGCACCTCACCGCGAAGGTCCTGCGCCGTCTGAGAGCGCCGCGCGGCCAGTCATCAGCCCCAGCTGGCGCCAATCCCAGCCCCGACGGAAGCACTCAGCCGAAGCCCGCCGCGCGGCGGGAAGACGCAACCGGTCAGACCAAGCGGCCAGAGAAGACCCAACGTGACCGGCTGACCAGTCGAAGCGACCGATGGTGACCCGCGACCTGCGTCATGCCAGCGTGACCACCACAGGCCCAAGCCCCTAACACCACTTCCACGCGACTTCCGCGCGCGGGATGTGCCGTCTCCCACCGACGACGGTGAAGCAGCTTACCGGCGTTTCCGCTGGTCAAGGGCCCTTCGAACACTTGGTGGCAGGTGAAGGATTCGAACCTTCGAAGCTCTCGCGACGGATTTAGAGACCGCAGCACCCAAGCTCCTGACCAGCACAAACGCTAAGCAAAACTGAAAATCCGCACGCATTCCGCACGGCGCAGCCCGACACCACCGGCCACCGTCGAGGACACCCGGCCGCGAAGACGTCAACCTCTCCTGCGTCAAAGCGCAGCCCCTACGGCGGACCGAGTCCTCCGGCG
>JAABUM010000306.1_pt1 | contig 93897 bp, 173 predicted proteins | sample 5559161 | NCBI WGS metagenome assembly JAABUM01 (sample SAMN10711868, study PRJNA513369) | rock metagenome | isolation source: Antarctica rocks | place: Antarctica: Victoria Land, Siegfried Peak nord
GGCCCTAAATCCCGACTCTCCTGCAGGGCGTTGAGGAGAGTCCGACACTTTCGGCATCACCAGCGCCATCGGCGGTGCTCATTCGACTCAACAATCCATCTCGTCCCTACTCCCTGAACCTTCCGAATGCCTGCAGGGCGTCAGGGAGTCTGACATCTTCGCCATCTCCGCGGTCAGCGGCGCCGGCGTGCCGGCGCTCGTGCGGGCGGTGCGGTCCGCGCTGGACGTGCTTCCCGCTTCCGTGCCGGAGGCAGCCGCGGGTGCGGCAGATGCGGCGCCAGCGCTCAATGTGCAGGTGCGACAGAACTTGGTCGAAACCTGAGAACCGGACCTGTACGACTGTTATCACATGCTCAAGTTGGCCCATGGAAGAGCGTGCCAACTGAGGGCCGCAGTGTTGACAGAGTCGATTCCAATGTGATGATCTTTCGTTTCAATTTGTAATCTGAAAACGTGCAGGAGGCGCCAAAGCGGGCGGCGTCGCCCGACCGCCTGGACGACTTCACCGTTGAGGCGGACCTGGCCGGGCCCCGCATCTGGGTCGTCCAGGCGCGCGGCTGGTTCATGTTTCCTTTTGTCAACATGTTTGCCCAGCGTCTCCCTGACCGCCTGGACTATTCCACCATTGAGGCTGACCTGGCGGGGCACCGCATCTGGGTCGTCCAGGCGCTGCGCGCTGCTGACACTCTTGTTCATATCTGGTGCACCTACCTGGCTGGCCCTCTACTTGCCACCTGGTCATGATCTGGCTGCTGTCGTCTGCCTGACCAGCTGTGCGGCGCTGTCGCAACGCAGTGCACTGCAGTAGAGCGAAACGTGGCGTTCCGGAAAGCTTTGAGGGTGGCACTTAGTGTGCATTGCAGTGGCAGGTTCAAGGTGCTGCAGTGCTTTGCTGACAACCCGGGACTCTTTGCTTTTGTGTTCAAAAGTCAATTGAACATTGATGTTTTGTTCTGCTACAGGGTAAGGCGCTGGAGCGCTTTGCGCAGATGACCAACTGGGACTACTATGAGGCAGCGCGCCGCTTCCAAAAGGTGCGCAGCTGCGCGCACGTGCACTCCAGTTTATGACATGCTTGCATTCGGCCCCCTGCCTGCCGATCAGGTCAGTCACACCCTGCAGTGGAAGTCACCATGCCACGCCGCTGGCACCAGAGCAGTCTATCCACATCCCCGGGTCGAAAGGCCTGTGTTGTGACTGACTGATGTTGTGGTCTTTGAAATCATCACAGTCTGATCCTGAACAACTTTGCTCGCAGGTGGTGGAGGCGGCGGGGGTCGCTAAGGTGCTGGAGAAGCGGGGGGCGACGCACGGCGACGCCTGTGGTCCTTGGAAATCATCACAATTCGACCGAGCCCGTGACGATTCCTCCCGCAGGTGCTGGAGGCGGCAGGGGTGGCAAAGGCGCTGGAGAAGCGGGGGGTGACGGACGGCGACACCGTCGTCATTGGCGAGCTGGAACTGGAGTGGTCATCGGACCGGTCAGAAGGCAAATTGTTCGACCAGTGGCAGGTAGGAAAACCAGCCAGCAGAGAGTTTGCCTTCACGTTTTTGGTCTCACATCCTTTCCATCAAGTGGTCGTTGGCGGCCTGGCGCTGGTGTGGTCATCCGATTGGTCAGAAGGCATGTTGGACCTGTGACAGGTGTGGTGTATTACGAAGAATGCTTTCTAAGGGATCGGAGTTCATGCCTACCCATTGACTCTCAGGCGTCTTGTTGTTTTGCGACCATGCGACATCATGCGAGCAGGCACTGAATGTCACTGAGATAAGACGCGTATGTTGACCTTTTGTGCATGATTGTGCGGCAGGCGGAGCGGAAGGCAGCTGGCAAGGTGGCGCAGGGTACAGCCCGCTGGCCGCACCCGGGCGGCGGCTGATCCGTGCACGCCACAAAGTGTATTTGGTGGCGAGGTATAGGCGAGCGGCTGGCGTCACAGAGGGCAGTGCGTGGGCCATGCGGAAGCGAGGAAGGACAATATTCTGCAATACAGAGACCCTAAAACGGCAGCATTGCGATATCTTAGTGACTTTCATCATCGCCAACCGGCGTCAATGCTGTTGCACAAACTTCAAAACTCTGGTACCCCACCCTGCCAAAACCACTGCGCGGAAAAGATGAAAATCTGGCAGACCGTACATCTGCGGGCCATGGATGCTACACACAGCTGCAAGCTCAACCTTGGAGGCGGCCCGCTGCTGCTGGGCGCTGCTGGCGTACGAAGCCTGTCAAAGGTCCCACGCTCTGAGGTAGTCCGGGAGCACGAATCTGTGCAGCAGTACGGTGCAGCAGCAGCACTGGGTGCCTGCGGCGTGCGCTGCCCGTCCTGCCGACGCACGCGCTACCTGCTCCTCCAGCTCCGCCAGTTTCCTGCAACGCAGATAATCCAGGCGTGGATTCCCGAGGCATTCAGCAACCTTCCTGTGATCCTCCAGGGCGCCAGGCGATGTAAAGCATCTCCCCACAGATTGGGTCAAGCAAGGTTGACTATGCCCATCTGAGGGCGCACAGCGGCGCATGTTTTGTCTGCCCGGCGAGGAGCATCTGCGGTGGGCACAAGCACAACCAGGGCGAGGTGGTCAGGTGCAACAAAAACACGCACAGCTGCGTATCTTCTGCCTGCTCCGGCGACAGGCCCAGCAGCTCGGCATCCACTGCCGCGAGCCGCGCGCGCAGTGGCACCACCATCACGCTGAATGCAAGGCGAGATACAGAATGATTCGGTCTGAAGAGTTGTGAATCCTGCTCACAGCTGGGTGTCTTCCGCCTGCTCCGGCGACAGGCCGAGCAGCTCGGGCTCCAGCGCCGCCAGCCGCGCGCGCAGCGGCACCACCTCGGCGATGGAATGGCCGTCGCCGAACTCCGCCACCATGAAGGACAGCAGTGTCTCCGCGTTGCCGGGGCCGCCGGCGCCGCCCTTGCCGCCGCCTAGGCTGCCGCTGCCGCTGCGCTCGTTGTCTGCATGAGGCAGGAGGATCGATTTTGAGCTGCGCAATCAGTGTGTTGCTGGGTGCGCCACCCTTCCCGCTGCCCAGGCTGCCGCTGCCGCTGCGCTCGTTGTCTGCGCGGGTGCAAAGCACGAGGGGCGGTCGGAGCGCGTCCCGGATGTCCAGGCACAGTTGTGAGATGATTCGATCTGGAGACCCGAGGAGCAAGGCGGCAATGTGCCTGAGGTGCATTGACGGGCTGCTGCCAGCCGTCAAGCGCGGCTCCCAAACTGGACAGCAGCTCAGGGTGCCCACCAGCCGAGGCCAGGGCGTTGAGGCTCTCCGAGGACGGTGACTTGAGCAGCCCGCGCTCAGGCCGCGACGGCTCCGCCTCCGAGGCGCTCTCCGCCGCGTCTGCCTGCGCCTCCTGCAGCAGAAGCAGGCGCAGCAACGGTTGAACATGTGTGTTGATATGTACTGCCACAAAGACCGCTCCACCAGCAAGGGCTCCGCCTCCGCCGCGTCTGCCTGCGCCTGCTGCAGCACAGGGGCCACGAACGGCATTTGTGCAGATGTACAATTGTCGGTGACACAACGAGCGGTGAACTGGCCCAGTTAATCGTCAGCGTGCAGCAGAGTTGAACGAGGGCACATGCGACCTCGCCCAGCCAGGGCAAATTGCCGCCTTTCTCCACGCACCCGCAGGCTGGTCTCCGAGGGCGGCGGCGGCGCGGGCGCAAAGCCGCTGTGCGCGCGCGTCACCGGCACCGAGCCGCCCTGCACGCTGCTGCCCACCGGACTGATCTGCGACAGCGGGCTGGCCGTTCCGCTCACCACGCCCTGCGCATCGGTCAGGCTGCATCTCAGGCGGACTGCACAACTGCCGGGTTTGAAATCGAAGCAGCAGGGATGTCAGGAGACGGCGACGCGTAAGGTGCAAAAAAGAATCTGTAAACACAGGCTGCACAGTGCTCATACGGAAAGAGCCCACCTTGCGCGGGGAGTCGGCTGCGGAGCCGGCACGCTGGATGATTTGGTCTGCCGGCGTCTCCCACTTTGCCCGCTGCGCCGCTAGCCGCTGCAGCCGAGACGATGGCAAGGATCAAGGCTGGGACAAGGGGTTGGTGCTTTGCTGCAGGTTCATGTGCACCTGACATGTCCCGTAGGAGGTCACCGCCAGATCGTGGTGTCGCACCCCGCAGGTGCCAGAGCTGCATGGACCCTGCGCCAGAGTTCAAGGCAGCATTGAGCAAGGGAGAGGCAGCAGATGCGGTGGAAGCCACAATGGGGAAGTCAAAAGCATGCCTGCAAGCGGGCTGTGTCGGAGCCGGCCACCCGCAGAGCCCGCCGCTGATCCGCGGTCAAGTTGCCGCCCGACGCCTTCACCGACTCGAAGTACCAGTACATGTACCCTTGGCTGCTGCACCGAAACCGTGCACTGGCAACTTGCCCTGGAACTCATCTTAAGAACATGCAATTCCCACATGGCGCAGCGCTGAGATGCGGGCGTTTGCCGCGTGTCCTGTGTCTGCACTTACAGCGCCAGGCACATGCGCGCGCACCTGCCGCGGCTGTCTGAGAAGATGCTCTTGACGACCAGGACGCCGCCCTCCAGGTACCGCCAACTCTCCCAGCTCTCGCCGCTCTTCGCCTGCATGCGGCTCTTGTGCACCTTCCCTGCGGACGCGGAGCAGAGCACCTTGAAACCATGCATCGTCGCCCCGCAGCATCATGTGACTATCTGACGAATATCACAAGAAATGACAATCCGATGAAGGACACAATTTTGGCACGTTCCAAATGCCAGACGCCTCAGCGTGCGGCACGAGCGATGCGGCAAAGCGGCGTCCCGGCAGGACAGCGCACCTTCCCACCAGGCTGTGGTGGTGCACATGACGCCCGCTGCGTTCAGCTGCGTGAGACTTTTACCCTCTGCGTACTTCCTCGACCAGACGCCCTTGGCGTTCAGCGTCGTGATGGTCAAAGTCTGGCCCATCTGCTGTACGATGTCCGTCGCATGCATGCCGAACTTGCTGCACGTCTTGCGCACAACCCAGGGCCATCCCTGAGCCTGCAGAAACACGTGAAGGACTTTGTTTACGAAAGGGATTGAACTTGTGCAGTCATCTGGCTGTGAGCGATCCAGCACTTCAGTGTTGACCGACACAAAACGCTTGGAGCCAAGCGCAGGCGTCGATGTAGAGCCTTCAGATTGATCAATCACCTTCAGATACTCGTCCAAATGGTCCGTCTTTGTGAGCCTAAAGTACCCAGTAAAATCTGTGCAGCCTTGCCCTGCGCTGCTGTCGCTGCCCATGCTACGCCTTCGAGGAGGAGCTGCGAGTGCTGCAATCTACGCGACTGATCTGCGATCAGCAGCGGCAACTTGTATACAAGGATTCTGTCGGGCGCCATCATCTGCACAGATGGGACAACGGCGGTGACTCAGCGGGATTTGGCCGCGGGGTGGACTGAGTCGGACGAGGTGACAGCGCTCTCCCCTGCTGTTATTTTGGTGGACAAGCAAATGCTCAGTGGCCAATGACAGGGTGACTGCTATGGCTGTCAATAACCAACTCGTGATGCCAACTCTTTGCTTGATGACAGCCACTGCGCCGGTCTCTGTGTATGGCAGCCTGTGTGTGCGCAGATTTTCCAGCTTCTGCATTTGCAGTTTCACATTTGCAGTTTGTTCACAGTACTACAGTCATTTCATCTGTGACATACCACCCGCAATACTACCGGGTCATCTGGAATGGCTTTGCAAACACGCTCACAACACTACCTGTACGTCACTTTGAGCGCACATGAAAATGGCTCAAGACTAGGCCACAAAAACGAAAAGGGTTCATGCTGACAGTGGTTCCTGACTTCATAATACTGATACTGGATGATTCATGCCGGTCGGCGCCAATGCATGCTGTCATACCGCTGGCATCTCTCTGCTCTGCTCTTCCCAAACGCATTCAGGCTCCCGTGTCCCACCCTCGGCTCACTCTAGATCAGCATCGCTGCAGCGGTGATGCTTGCGACGATCAGTGCCAGCGGCACCGCTGAGGCGCTGAGGGCGGCTCCCTGGTCGGTAGGCGCTGGAGTCGGCATGCTTCCGCTGGCGCCCGCTGGCGACACCGCTGCTGATGCGGCCTCCAATGCCGCCGCAGTCTGCCTTCTGGGCGGCGCTGCAGTCAGAAGGTCGGAGTCGTTCGGATTCCTCAGCGGCATTGCTGAAAAAATTTCTGGGGCCTGTGCTTCGTATACCAACCGGAAGACACAGCGCTGTTTCCCAGGCGTCATGCACATCGGTGGGTGCGTGATCCTGCATATCATGCTCACCTGGCGATTGCGGCGGCCGACGACACACACCGCCCACGGACACGGTGATCTGCATGCCGGCGTCGCAATTACGCTGCTCTATGGTGGTGACAGGATCCGCAAAGTAGTACATGCCCGTTTTCTTCAGCGGCACCGTGAAATTTGCTGGACCCGCGGCGGGTGGCCGCAGCACCGTCACACCCTCTGCTGTGAACGTCGATGGGCATGAGCCTGCAGACAAAAGTTTGGGGAGGTCGGAAACTTGGTTTGGCTCAACCAATGCTTCCAATTGACCACATGTGAGTCAAATGCGGCCATGCACAGCAATGTGGCGGGTGCACATCGTCTCTACCTGTGGGGATGCTGGCAACGCCGTGCGTCTCGCCCGCTGGCCACACAAACTGGATGATATCTCCGCAGTGAGCCACTATGTCCGGGTACGTGTTCCCTGTCAGCTTCCAGGGATCAACCAGGAACGTGTGTCCTTGCCCTGCGTTGACGGCACGGAGTTTGTTGGTGCCGCAATTCTCAGAAAAGCGCGACGTGGCAACGTCTTTTGTTGCCGCCATCGTCACCCCTAGTACTTGACAGCTGAAACAAGAAGATGATACCGCCATCATGCATGATCGCGCTCGCCCTAGCAGCCACTATCGCAAGTGTATGTTGCGCACCTGTGACGTGCACAGCCAGCAGCAGCAGGCCGGCAAAGGGTAGGGCCACCTTCATTCCCCTGCATAATTGCAAACGCATGAATTGGTAAGAGCAGCGCGGTGTGCGAATCCAGAAGACCATCACGCGTGCACAATATGAGGCTGACTGGGCATCTTGTGGTTTGCCACCCACTCTCTCTTATGCACACATGACAGTCGCTGGCCGCGTCAGATACACATACGTGTATTTGTATGCTCATGAGTATAGCTGCTGTCCCGATCGATGGGCAGCAGCGGTTCCTGCATGCACGAGGCGAGACATGGGTGGCCTCACCGGATGCGGCTCCCGCTGGCTGCCCGCAGACGTTGATGGTCAAGGTGCGGTACTTAGGCAGCACGCATTACAAACTGCGTCACGCGGACGCATGCACCGCGGTTGCTGCGCCTGCTGCTGCCGTGGCCTCGGTCTCCAACTGACTTTCTGTATGTTGCAGGTGCAGCCGCTGTCGCTGCCGCGGATCAAGGCGGGGTGGCTCACAATTAGAGCCGAGTGGTATCATGTGCGAGATCTGGAGCGCTGCTAGCGATGCGACAACTGGTGCCTCAGCTGCTCCGAGCGCCGAGCTGCAGAAGGCTGGCGCAGCATGATCATCGCGCTGGATAGGGTTTACACGAGGACAGAGGATCACGTTGGCACTTGGCAGGTCGCAGCGTGTTGGCATACCTTGGGCACCAATCTACGGGATCTTCGCTGCTGTGTGTTCCTGCTAACTCCGCACCGCCGCCGCTATCGTTCGTCGGACAACATCTGCTGACACATGTATTGATTGAGCACCGACAGCAGAGCTGTGTGGTGGCACCAGCCTGTGATTCACATCGGAAGCTGAAAATACAGTCGCATCGTAACCAGGATGGTGCCGCAGCGAACATGCATGTTCGAGTCGTTCCCGATCACCTCGCTCACCTCTTCAGCCGCTGCCGCCGAGCATGACTTTGGTGCGTTGGTGCTTTGTGCTCTGGGCTCTGACTTTGGAAGTCAGAGCCCAGAGGAGTGAGAAATTGCGATGTGCGCATCCTCTATCAACGTTGGAGTGACACACTTGTTTTCGCTGCATAGGCAATGACAGCTTCCACCTGTGGCGGCCGCAGCCCTATGGCGCCAGCCGCATGGCTTCCATCAGCTCAGCATTCCAGCAGCGGCAGCGGCAACAGCAGCAGGAGCAGCGGCCAAAACCCGTTGCTCTCTTCAGCATCGCAAAGTGAGGACGCGCCTCAGGCTGCCAGTTATGCCTCCATGGGAGATGGAACACTTTGCCAGTACTTGCCTGGATCTGATCCAGGACTGCAGCGCGCACGCAAGCATCGGAACCCACGTGTGCACAGCAGTGCATCGGACGGTGTAGGGCAAGCCTTCCGCATTGTGACATGTGCACAGGGCGGACGAGGCGAACGGCGTGCGGCACGACTTTCGCATCACGAAAGTGCGTCCGGACGGCAAGTGCATGTTCCGGGCTCTCGCCAGCGGCATGAGCTACAACCAGGGCTACTACATCGCGGGCTCCGAGGAGGAGGAGGCAGACGCTGGTGAGCGCACGCTCGAGGGGCAGCAATGTTTCCGCCTGCCTGGCTTGTGCTTGGTCATTACATTGACTGCACCTCGGGCCGTCGCGGCATTGTGCCTGCAGCAAGTGTGCCATAAGCCTTGGCACGCTTCATTCATGAGGCGGACCCAGCAGCAGACCCCAGTGCGCGCTCTCCACCCCGCAGACGCGCTGCGGCTGGCGTCGGCGGACGCGCTGTGCCGCAGCGCCTCCCGCCGCGGCGAGTTTAAGGAGGCGGTGTACGCCCTGGAGACGGAGGACACTCTCGGCGGGTGCGACCCTAGATTCTGGCGCCGTGGCTGACTGGAGCAGCAGCGTGTAGCCAGCAGTGCCTGATGTGCAGCGCTCTGCGCTTCGTTCTGTCTGAGCCGGTGCTGCCTTGTGCCGCGCAGGTACTGCCAGCGGCTGCAGCAGCCCAACTTCTGGGGCGGGTGCGCGACTGTTGCCGCTCTGCCCGCGTGCCAAAACTCCATCTGACACATACCTGCAGCACCATAGTCGACTGAGGCAGCAGGGCTTGTATACTGGGTGAAGAGTGTGCTGGTGAAGATGCTGAAATTTTGCTCCCACTGACAAGGCGCTTACCCAGGCATGATGTCAGTGAATTATTGCGCAGGAACGTGGAGCTGCTGGTGCTGTCCAAGATGCTGCGCGTGCCCATCACGGTGTACCAGTCGCAGACGGAGGCCCAGCGCAGCGGCGGCGGCTTTGCGCCCATCGCGCGATACGGGGAGGAGTACGAAGGGCGGCCGGCAGTGAACCTCCTGTACCGGGACGGCAACCACTTTGACCTTCTGACGGCCTAGGCCTAGGTTGACCGTATTTTGGGCATATTGAGGGCGAAACAGAAGATATCGCGTCTACTGGAAGCAGAAGAATCTGTTGTGGATGCATGCAACTGTGCCGTCACTATGTTAGGTATGTGGTCATGCCAGGAGGGTGTCGTTTGGGTGAGACCGTCCTGGGAGACCTGGTTTTAACAGATTGCACATTGCGTCATCAACAAACCAGACAGCCTCCACCGGGTGGACCACTGCAACGCTTGCACCAGTCATTAAACACCACACCCCCCTGACGCAGTGCTGCAGTTCATGCACCCGCGCACCACGTCATCAGAAATCAAAAACAAACACGCGTCGCAGCACCACCTCACTGCACGTCCCCTCACCACTCCAGTAGTCACAGCGCTCTCTCCAAGTCCAGGCGGCACATGCGAGATACGTCATACACAGCTGCAGGACGAAAGACGAAGCTGCGCCGCCGCTGCGCCCGAGAAGCAATAGCCGCCCCCAGCCGCAGGGGGGGACAAACCTGCTTAGAGCTTCGCACGCGGCTGCGTCGCGGCGGCCTCTGAGTCCGAGCCCGGTGCGGCGTCCGATTCTGGCTCGGGATCTGCAGCGCTGATGTACGCGACGAGGACGGTGATGTCGTCCATCTGCAGCAGGAAGATGCATGCGTCTCAACTGACCTTGCACATGAATGGCACTGATGTGCATGATGCGACTGACATGCTCGGCCAGCACCCAGCGGCAGTAGCAGCAGGAAAAAGCCAAGGGTAACTGGCACAGTCGCAAGCCAGCTGGACAACAATGCACAACAATACGTGAAGTTGCAAGCCCGCACCTTGCCGCCGACGTAGCGGTGCCCGTGCGCCTGCGCGGAGTAGGCGAAGGGGCTCATGTGCCGCTCGTCCGCCGCCTTTTTGATGGCATAATCTGCCAGGGTTTTGGCGGCGACGTTCGGCACCTCGCCGCGGGCGCGCGCGTGCCGCATGAGCGCCACCTGCAAGGACGCAATGATGCCGTTGTTTGCTTGACTGGGGGTTGTAATATGTCACCTGGAGGCACTGGGTCAGGGTGTCCACAGGGTGTCCGCACCAGTGCCACCTGCACCATCAGTTTGTGCTGCACACATCAGGAACGTGTCGTTCAGAGGTGTGAAATGCCAAAGATCCATGTTGACCTGAAGATTGATCGACGGAACAACCATCAATTTCAAATAAAGAATGATCGACAGTTTATGATGCACCAACGACATGGACTTGTCGGGTCATGCAAAAACGCGTTGACACGCTCCTGGAGGAACGCACCGACTCCTCCGGGAACACATTGTCGAAGAGGCCATCAGTGCCCACGATGATGATGTCATCTGGCTGCAGCTGGATCGCAAACATCTGCGGCGGAACAGACATTTGTTGATGAGATGATCAGGAGGTTTGATGCAATGATCAGGCGTGGTAGTCAGCAAATGGAAGCAGCAGAACATCACCAGGCGGTCAAGCCCGGCATATCTGCCAACTGTGCAGCTGCTCCCACCCTTCCAGCGTCTGACGATGCAGCAGGCAGCACGTGACTGCCCCCAACCAGCGAGGAAGGCCGCTGGCCGTTGGTCAACAGCTGCACGCGACGCAACCCGCTGCACAGCCGAGCCCTGTCTCTAAAGCCATCCAAACCATGATGCATGTCCCCAGCCGACAGCATCACAAGCAGCTGACGGCATCGAGCAAGGCATGTGCACACCTGCGCGCGTCTCCCTGTGCTTCTAGCATACAGCACGCATTGCATTGATAAGGAATGTTTCACAGGGACGGAAAAACAACACGGGCGCACGCACCTGCGCGCGGGCTGGCGACTCACTGGCGGCGTCCACCTCCTGCCGCCCCAGCTGGTAGGGAAAGTTGAAGCTGTGCTGCTGGTGCGGCGACTGGAAGATGACGTCGTTGTCGCGCACCACCTGGGGCGAGCGTTTTTGCGTGTTTGCGGTTTTTCAGGGTTTCTATACATGAAGGAAAACTGCAAGACACAGGAACAGTGATGGAAAAACTTGACAGGACAGGTTTGTTGTGGGAACCTATTCGCATTTGATTTAGATTCATATGATTCAGATTCAGGCTCAACAGTTTAGGGAGCAACTGGCTCACAGCGGTAAATGTTGGAAGCAAGTTTGTCAAAGGCGCACCATGAAGCCCGAGTCGCCGACATTGCAGCCGTGCAGCATGTCGTACTTCAGCTTCAGCAGGCACGCAGTAGAGCTGCCGCGCACCTCCGTCTGCTTGTACGCCGCCCACAGCACCTGGGCAAAGATGCACAATACATCAGGAGTTTGTAGATCGCCAGGCTGTGTTCTCGAGGTTGTGTTGTCAGAAGCCTGTAGGCGTCTCTGTCTGCTGGTCCGCTGCCCACAGCACCTCCGCAGGGTTTCACCAGTACAGTCAAGGTGTTGGAGGAAAGCTTGCGAGCGAGTCAGCCTGTGGATGTTCACACCTAAAGGCAGCACATCCGCCGTCTGTGTGTCACTTGGGCCAGGTTTCGGATCGCACTTCCAGAAGTGGCAAGCGATCAGCGGCCGGCGGAGCATCTGGCCGGGCCACTCGCGTCAAGCTGCAGGCCGTGACTGCCTTGTCAAAGCCTGACAGCCAGCACTGAGCAGGGTCCCTCGCTGTGCTGCTGCCTCGGAGGAACTGCTGCCGCAGGCGCCAGCTCGCACGGCGCGGCAACCCACCTGCTTCGGGTGCGGGTCCAGCTTCTTGGCCTCCGCAAACAGCTGCGCCATCTGCATCAGCAGCCGCGCGTACTCCCCCGCGTCCACGCCCGACAGCGCCCAGCCTCCCACCCCGTCCGCCACACCTGATTGCACAAAATCAAGGTGTTCGAACAAAACACTGGTTGGGAATGCGCCATCGCCCGCGTCCGTCCCCGACAGCACAAACCCTAAACCCAGCCGCCTACTTCGTCCCCACGCACGCCTACGAGTGAGTACGCACTGGCCGAACGAAGAATGCTGGTAAGCGGTTTGTCTGCCATACCAGAGTTCAATGTCAGCGTCAGAAGCATCGTTGTAGAGCACTCGGCTGACAAAAAAATCTGATGCAGGCGAGAGACTGACCATGCAGCGATTGAGCTCACCGAAGGATTTGCCGTCCTTGGCGATGAAGTAGGCGTCCTCGCCCAGCTTGTTGGCTTTCTGCGGGTTTGGGATGTACGCGGCCCCTGTGTCGATCTTCAGCAACGGCCCGCTGCGCAAAAACAAGATCAACACTGTCAGGTTTAAGTGAGGAGCTGTGTCTCCAAACCCACTTGGGATCAAAGTGGCCAAATTGGGTTCGTTCGAGTCGATGAGGCATAGAGAAGAGGGAGCGGAGGTGACAGATTCACGGCAAGCTCACAATGCGATTGCCAAAAGCATTTGCACCTTTCCTCAGGAAGAGGCGCCAAAACTGGCAGCGTCTTCGTCAGCGGAATGTCAACGGAGCTGTCCACTGAAGTGCTGGCTGCTGAGATGCCGTCATTGCCATCTGCTGTGCTGCTGAGGCCATGCCTGCCGAATCGCAACATCGATGACAAGCCCTGCACAGCGCAAGCATCAACGCTCAGCAGTGTTCAGCCTCAATTCCAGAATGGCGGAGCAAATGTCATCAATTAATGATGCGATCCACGCTACGCAGCAACGGCACCTGGCAGGGCCACGAGGCTGCCGCAAGGGTCTGGATGGAGCTGATGTGCGCCGGCCGGTTCAAACGTCGCCAAGCCTCCTGGCTGCTGTGCCATGTCTGCCTGAGCAGCCGGACCTCGCTGCGGCCTGCTGCAAGTGTCGACAAGGCTGCTGCCCAGCCGGCTGCCGATCTGCGCGGTGTGGCCTGCGCGGCAGTGATTCTGTATGGCGACATACGCTTTTCACTCAACAATCAGGCGTGCCCCAGCAACGCATCGGGATGCGCATGTCCGAGGGGGCAATGCAACTTATGTGCACGCACCTGGGGTAAGCTCGGTCGGTGTGCGCACTGAGGAGTGCTCTGGTCGAGCGACCAGCTGTGCAGGCCAGCCATCCTCAAGTTCAAGTTTGCCTGTCCTTTTTCGAAGCCTCTAAATCTGGACGCCAGCCGAGCTGGGATCATGTGTATCTGGAGCCTCGCTCATGCAGATAGCTAGCTGCAGTGTGCGCTGGTTTTGCACTGCAGCAGGGTTCCGGAACCTCACTGTGTTCAGTCCCTCGCGAGTTTGGACGCAATCCGAGACCACGACTTTGTCGGGTGCACACGATTGCAGGTTCTGTTTGCCAGAAAGGCGTTGTGCCGCAACATGAATGTGCTTGTCCCCTCAGCCTTGCCGAAACGTCATCATAAATATCTCAAGGAAAATTCTGCTCACTAAGTACAAGGGGCTGCCGGCCCGACAGCCACGTCATTGCAGCGAGAGGTGCAGGATGCAGCTTTGCAGCAAAATGCGTTTGGTTCACGCCTACTGCATGGCCGACAGGATTACAAGTGATTTCCAGAGTCGAAAGTGTTCGTGGCCAACCTGATAAAAGCAGCCGATCACTGCACGTAGTAATACAGGCAACTAGTACAGCAACTAGTAACCCAATTCAATCTTGCATTGAACGATACACCAGCAAACCCAGTCCACACCGCACTTATGATGACTTCGGTGCAGCCATGCTGCTGTCATGCTGCTGAGCCGCATGTGCGGCACCGCCTCCCGTCAGTGCTGCCGGCAGTCCGGCATGGCAGCGATGGAGCCCATGTGACCAGTATTCGAACGTGCTTCAGGACCAGATATCCGAGGAGCAGTGCGGCGGCAACTCGAGCGCAGCAGGGTGAGCATGGCTGTCTTTGCGAGGAGCTGCAGCCGTCTCCGCGGCAGATGCCCATATTTCATGGAGCTCATGCGAACGAGCACAAGTGAGGCAATGCATGATGTTGCTCGTGCACTCTTCAGGTACGGCGGTGTCTGATTCACCATTCACGGGGGTCCAGACGGCCGTGCCGCGCACTCCGTTCGTGGACGCCAACGAGCAGACAATACTCAGCGACAACAGGAACCGCATTGGGCTGGGCGACTTCACCAGGAATGACGGTCCGTGCACACATCAACGTCGTGTTACACGTGTAGACACAGCACATGTGCATGGCAGTTGTATGAGGCAGACACATTCCTTGTGAGCTCCATGGGCGATGCTTGTGTGAACGCATCACCTCACATTGCCCTCATGCTTCCTGTCCAGGTGGCCCGCCCCGCTTCATGTGTCCCGTTGTGGACGGGCGGCCGTCGCACATCGACCGCGCGACGCTGCCGTACCTGCTGTACCTGCCGGGCATTGACGGCACCGGTCTCGCGGGTGAGAGGCGCTGGCGACGCCCAACTAGCCATTGCGGATGTAGCACTGCGCTGAGCTGCGCCACTTTGCACTGCACAAGCATGGCACGCTGCCCCTGGCTCGTCCTGATTGTGGCCGGGCCTGCACAAGCTGAGCTGAGGAGTCTGGTGGGACTCTGGCGCAGCGTACAAGCAGTTCCCTGCGCTGGTGGAGGCCTTCGACCTGGTCGCGTTCAGTGTCCCGCCGCACGACAGGACCTGGTTCCCTCGCCTCGTGGAGCTCGTTGAGTGAGTTCCTCCTGCTGGTCTGAAGGTTTTGCTGCTCATTCTGCCTCTATTTCCATTTTCATGCAGAGAATGGCATGCCTGCCTGATCGCACGAGCTGGGCTGGATTGCGCTGACCCTTACTGCCTCACCGCCGACGGTGTGCAGGGAGTTTCTCGAAAGTGAGGTGGCAGGCTTCCCGCCAGAGCGGCCTGTGTACATTCTGGGCGAGTCTTTTGGCGCCATTCTGGCTGTCGCCGTCGCGGCCGCGCGGCCCGACCTAGTTGACCGTGTGATCCTGGTCAACCCAGCAACGTCCTATGAGCGGTCCGTCTGGCCCGCCATCGGGCCGTTGCTGCCTCAGGTCCCAAAGGTCAGCCCGCTGCCGGTTCCCGCCCACTTTTGTTGCAGCTGCATTTGGTCCAGAGGCGCTGTCGCGCAGTGTGAGACTGTAGCTCCACATCAGTGCGGCGGTTGAAATCTGCTGCGCCACCTAGCTCCCGTTCGGGACAATGCGGTCCAGGCTGACAAACGCCACCTGATTTGACCGTCTTCCTCATACATATAATCTGTGTCTGCGTGGTCCTGCAGGAGCTGTATGAGGCAGTTCCTGTGGCGCTCGCTCCGGTGCTGGGTAACCCCCTGTCGCTGGCTGCAGCGGGCATCGACCGAAGCGCACCGCTTCAGACGCAGGCGAGATTGATGATCACCTCGCAGATAAAGCTACCTGCTTCGAATGTGCAGTCCATTGTGATGTTTGTCCAGTCCGGCTGTTGGTGGCGTGGCGTGGCTGCTGTGGTAAAGTACGAACGACAACGCCCTGTGGTGGTTGTGCAGGCAGCAGCATTCGCACAGGGGCTCACGAACCTGATACCCCAGCTGACAGCGCTGACCAACATCCTGCCGCCAGCTACGCTGGCCTGGAAGCTGCGGCTGCTGGCCGCTGGCTGCAAGTTTGTCGAGAACAAGTGCGCTCGCCACAAAATCCTGCAGCCCGTCAGTCCTTCTGAGCCGAACACATGCTGCATACAACATCATTAAAAGACATCGTCTCATGGCTGCTGAGCCAAATTCAGAAGAGCAAAACGTGTGGACTGAATGCGCAGGTATGGAGAGGTGACGCAGCGGGTGCTGCTGCTGACGGGCGATGCGGACTGGCTCATACCCTCCCGCGAGGAGGGGCCGCGCCTGGAGAAGGCGCTTCCCCGCTGCAACCTCAGGGTGCGCAAAGTTTTCAATACTTTGGCTCACGCAAACTTCAACACAGAAAACCAAATTTGGGTCTGCCAAGAAGGGGCCGTCTGGAGAAGGCGGCGCCCGGAGAAGGCGGCACTTGCAACGTCAAGATGCGCTCTCTGTGCTCGTTTTTGCACTTCCCTGCACTAGTGTTCAATACCATCCTCGTCGCTGGTGCAGCTGGCATTGCAGCCAGCGCCGCTCTGGATGCCTGAGGCGCAGTTCAGCCCGCCAGCGTCTTTGATAGAACGCCGACGCTGAGTTGAAAGGAGTGCTGCTTCCTGGCTTCTCGCCTGCCCATGTACGGCAAGTCGAGCACGTCGAGAATTGCAGTGCAGGTGCGGGAGCGGTGCAGCCACGCGCTGCTGCAGGATGCGGGGCTGTCCTTGCAGATACAGGACCAGAATCCTCCACACCTCGTTGCTTTGTCCAAGGACTTAACCAACGTGCGCAGGCGCTGGAGGGGGAGCAGTCTCGCACTGCTGCAGGAGGTGGGCGTACACCTGGTGCCCATCCGTCCAAACAAATACGAGAGTCCATCATCACCGCCAGGGGTACTTTATCTGAAACCCAGCTCAATGGGCTTCAGCGAACATGCGCAGGTGCTGGAGGGGCGCAGCCACGCGCTGCTGCAAGAGGCGGGCGTGGACCTGGTGGCCATCCTGCAGGAGGAAGGGTTTTACGTGCGGCGGCGCACCATGAGCGCTCCGCTGCGCCAACGCAGCCGCGACACTTTTGGCACCTCGGCGCCCATCGAGGTGCCGACGCGCGTCGAGCTCGACAAGCTGTCGGAAAGGTGCGCTGTCTTGGAGTCTCTGGATGTAGTGGATTGATACGGAACAACGTAATCAACTTGCTGCGGCGCCCACCGAGGTGCCGACCCGCATCGAGTTCGACAGCTGTCGGAAAGGTGCGGCCAGTCTCCTGCCAGTCTCCTGTCGGCCTCCTGGCTGTCTGCATGGGTTGCACCCCTGACGCATGTGTATCCGATGCTCTCTGGCACGGGCCGCCATGCAGCGCACTTGACGAGGTCAAGCACTGATGCGCGCGCAACGTGCGTAGGACTAACCTTATGTCTGGGCTTTAACGTGCAGTCAGCATCTGATGAGCAGCATCCAGGACTAGCAGGCGATGACACATTGGCCCAGGCAGTGGCTTTTCATGAGCAGCTGTCCCACTACTACATATCACCGTTTCGCACGCTGCGGTGCTGCAGTTCGCTGGGCTGGCTGCGGCGGCTGGTGAGTCCAGTGTACTTTTCGCGGGACGCGCACGGCGCGGTGCGGCAGGGTATCGTTGGCCTGCCCACCGACAGGCCCCTGCTGTTCGTGGGTGAATGATTGAGTCCTGCTTTGTGTTCCACTCATTACCAATGTGGCTTGCATGTCTGTTGGCTGTGCCTTCAGCTGCTGTTGCAAGCTCATGGCCAGCACCTGCCGCATGTGCGGCCGCCGAGGCCTGTCCTACGTTGTCGCTCCAATTTTGGCAAGTGCTTGCTGATGAGGAGGATGCAGTCGTGTTATCTCCCTGTTGCGCGGCGCGCAGGCAACCACCAGACGTACGCTCTGGACATTGGTTTCGTGGTGGACGGCCTGCTCAGGGAGGCCGGCATCATGCCGCGGGGTCTGGTGAGCTCATCTGCGTCCGAAACTCGTGATGGATCCTGAACGGTGCTTTGGTTTCGGTGTGTAGTCACCGGCAAGCTTGTGTTGGACCGTGTGCGGCGGCCTAGAAACTCCCAACAATGCATGCTGCAGGCCCACCCCGTCATCTTTGAGGGCGGCGGCAACTCTGGCTTCAGCAGCTTCCTGCAGACTTTTGGCGCCGTCAAAGTGGGCCCGACCAGCTTCTTCAGGTGAGCTGGCATTTGCATTGACGAGTGCGCATCCTGTGCATCAATCTCAGGCGTCGAACCTCCACCTGGTGTCTGTTTCTGTTCTCCGCAGGCTCCTGAGGAACAACGAGGCTGTGCTGCTGTACCCTGGCGGCGTGCGCGAGGCATACAAAAACAAAGATGAAAAGTATCAGGTGATGGCGGGCAGCACCCAATGCGCACCTGCGTTGCTTGCACTGTGTTCAGGTCGATTCGGCGGTGCACGTGTGGTGCAGTAAAGTGGAGACCACAAATGTGATAAAGGTGACAACACAACTTGTGTGCAGCTCTTCTGGCCCGAGGAGCCGGAATTCGTGCGGGTGGCGGCGCGATTTGGCGCCACTATTATTCCCATCGGCGCCGTCGGCGTCGAGGACAGCGTGGAGATGCTGCTCGACGCGCCGCAGCTGCGCAGCCTGCCCTTCGTCGGCGAGCGCATCGCGGCGCAGGCGTCCCAGATCCCGCAGGCCCGCAGGTGCGTCAGCCAGATTGCTCAACGACTTTGAGCTGTGCCTTGAGGTGACGGCGGAGTCATCGCTAGGAATTCGTCGTTGGTGTCTGGAGGCTTCCGTTGGTGTCTGGAGGCTTCCGCTGTACACAAAGTTGGCCGTTCTTGCGCTGCGCAAGTCAGAACTGACGTGGGTCCTTGAGTTTGTCGACGGCTGACTGGCGGTTGTGCACGGTGTGCAGAGGCATCAAGAGCGGGTCACTCGAGCAGGAGAGCTTCCTGTCGCCGTTCTCGGTGCCGAAGCCGCCAGAGCGCTTTTACTTCAGTTTCGGTGCGTAAACAACATGGTGAAAGTCCACATGTACCGTCCTGTCAGGTCTGCGGCCCATTGACAGAGCCGCATGCTGCATCTGGCAGGCGACACAGCGCTATTGTCGGCGCAACAACGACATGGTCCCTGCATGACATGTTATGAGGACCTGCTCACCACCCTCGCGCTGCGCAAAACGCCAGGCATGCCTCATGCCTTCATGCGGCGGGCGGGCGGCGGCCGTGGTCGCGTTCGCACACATAGACCATCAGGAAGACATACACACACCCTCTTGTCCTTTTGGTGTCTGCCAGGCACGCCCATCCACACGCGGCGGGAGGACATGGACGATCGCGCCCGCATCGCGCAGATCTACGCGCAGACCAAGGCGGGCGTGCAGGGCGAGATTGCCTACCTGCTGCAGCAGCGCGAGCGGGACCCCTACCGCAAGTGCGCACCTGCCTTTGACTTTGCAGCCTTGTTCGTGTGCAGCGTATCATCACTGGCGCCCCTCCACAGGTCAGCAGGTCTACTTGGGCATAGTGTCACGCCTTCCTTCCTGACAGGCCCAGTGTCCTGCTTGCAGCTGTTCCTGTCATCGTGCTCCTCCCTTGCGCAGCTGCGCGTCTGTCTGCGCAGGTCAGCAGCACAGGCCTCCTGCTGCTTTGGCATCTGCTTCTTGGTCTCATCATGGCCGCTGTGTGGTGTTGGATCTCGAAAGCAGGATGTTCTTGCGGCAATCGCTCATGTGTCGGTTCATATGTGCAGGCTGCCGCAGCGGCTGCTCTACGAGACGATCAACAGGCGTCAGGCCCCCACCTTCACGGTGCCTGCAGCGCCAGCCTACACCGGAGCGCCGAAGGCGGCCGCCAGCGCGTGAGGAGACGCTTGAAGGCAACACCGATTTTGAGCCACACTGAGTGCAGCTTTCGAGATCGACAGCAGGGCCGAGAATTATTCAGCGTTTTTGAGGCAGTAGTAGCAGCAGGATCAATTTCGCCTCACGCGAGGATGTGAGTGAGTGTGTATCTAGTGTGCGAGCAGGCTAGGTGTTATCTCAGAGTAGTGGGTGTCAGGACAGAGTTGCTGTGACTTGTTTGACACCATGCGGTTGGCACCGCGTTCATTTGTGTAGGCGACTACACTCACGCCGCCCAACGGTGGGAACAGGTTGGGGCTGCAGTTGGGGGTCATCAGACTCAGGCGGCAGACCACATTCATTCTGAATATAGGCATGTGACTAACAAATTGATATAAGTGTTGATCATCTACCTACTTGATCGTCGGACCACTTGCAGTTGCACGAAACATGGTGGCCCGGTTGGTGGCGGCGCGCTGCTGCAGTGCCGCAGATGATGCAACTGCTGATCCACTCGAATCCATCTGCCAAAGGTGAGTGCAGCAAGATGCCTGAGTCCTCCTCGAGGGTTCAGCTTCTCCTACGCGCCGTGCACTTGGCAACTCGTTGCAGACTGCAGCAGTGCATGAGTTGCATGGTCAACTCAGCGTAAGTTGCGCGCCGGCTTCCCCACACTCAGCGAAAATCTCTGCACAGATCTCTTGCAGCGCCTGCCTTGTCTGTTCGCAAGCGCTCTCCACTTTGTGACGGGTGTGATAGAAAAGAATCAATCATGCAGTCGGTTCTGTGTGGGCAGTTGCCGCTGGCCGTCCGGCAGCAGGCCGTGGCGAAGAGGCAAGCTGGTGTTCCATCGGTGCTTGGTGCGCCGCGCCTGAGGTGCATCGCGGCACGGGCGGAGAAGCAGCCACAGGAGAGCCTGACCGGCGAATGGACCGCCAACTGGAGTCTGGCGTCATGTGAGCTGCTTATCAACCCGCCTGTGTGACCCAAACGCTCATAAATGACCTTGCCAGCGCTGATCGTTGGCGTTGTTGAGCAAATATGGACACATCAACTCGCATAACTGCTGCATATGAGTGAGGGCCCCGTTGCCTGCCCCTCCTGCCCGGCGTACCTTCCGTGATCTGATGCGATGCTGGTTTCGTGCTGCTGTCCGGTGAGCTCGTCGGGCAGCGCAGGCAGGTGCACTGATGCATTTGCGTTGTGCCTGCAGACGAGGACGTGGGCGAGTACTTCAATGACAACATCTTCAAGGACGAGGCGTCCCCGGGTGCGCGCTTTGTCCCGGTCCAGTTGCTCAGCACACCTCTTTGAAACTTTGCATGCACTTGTCCTGGGTTTGAAAGCACCGGCACCGCCAAAAGCGCTAATGTTTATTGGCCGACGCCGACGCCCTGTCACCTGACGGCCGATCCTTGCCGCGCCCGCAGGCGCCCTGCTGCGGGACATCATGTCCACGGACATGACGATCGCGACGCCGGAGACGACGGTGGAGGACCTGAAAAAGATGTTCAACACCATCACCGGCCTGCCTGTGGTGGAGTCCGCCGCCAGCGGCAAGCTGGTGGGCGTCGTCTCCAAGAAGGACCTGGAGAAGCCGGGCAACACCGTCGGCCAGGTGTGACTCTTTGCATCATGTGCACATGCCGTGCCAGCTCTGGCTTCTGTGGGGTCGCCCTTCCTGCTGCGGGGGCTGGGTCCCTGCTGTGTGGCCCCGTGTGGTGCGGGACGGAGTGGTGGAGTGCTTGAGCCGGCAGATCAATGACCCCAGCTCGTAGGACAAGCCCAACAAGAGACGTTTATCAAAGATCAAAGCGTGCAGCCTGCACTGTTTGCTACCCGCATCCTGACAGCTGTCTGTGCATGCTGCAGATCATGTCGTCGCCGCCGGTGGCTTCGCGGCCTGACAGCAAGGTGGCGGACGCCGCTTGCCTCATGCTGAAGCACAAGGTGCACCGCATCCCCATCGTGGACAACGACGCCAAGGTCGTCGGCATCGTGAGTCTCTTCCCCTGCACATTCCTTCCCTGAGCAAGGATTTCATAGTGATTGAGTTTTACTCTTAATCACCCCAGGCTCTCTTATTTTGATCTAGCTCAGCTGCAGGCCTTGTTGCACGCATGTTGCACGTCAGTGTTTCGAGGTCACTTATCGAGGATTGACAACAAGCCATGGCTGTGTCTGGCTGCAGGTGACGCGCACAGACATCTTCACAGCGCTGGCGCTCGATTCGGGAAGCAGTGAGCCTGCCCCCTTTTTTGGGTAACCAGCAGTGCATGAATATCCACGAACGGCACGGCACTGCCGCGGGCGTTCTTTGAGAAGGGAGAGGCGGGAAAGCGCCTTTGAGCTCGTTGCAATACCTGTGAGCAGGTACGCGTGGCGACAGGCGGCAAGCGCCATTCAGCCGATTGCAACATCATTGTACCAACGGCAGTGGTCCGACATCTGTCACGTCTATCGTGCGTTTTGTGCTGTTTGTAAGCTCCTGTGCTTCGGCCCATCGTGCACTAAATCGCAGGCTACGGTGCTGGCAATTTCGGCAACCAGTGCTCGCGAAACTGCCCAAACGACAGTGCAAAACCCTGAATCAAAGCTCGGAAGTGACCCGCTGGAAACTTCGTTGCCCAAACCTGCAGTCATTGTCCTCACTGCAAGTCCTCGGTTCGTGCCTAGAGCTGAGCATAGTGCGCTCCCCTCGTTGGCCAATCGCAACAATAGCACTGCTACACCCCATATCAATCAGCACGCGATTCTCGGAAGTTCCGTGTCGCATCACTGTGCTGCTCTGCGCTCATTCTGAGTGTTCGACCACCTCTTGCCTTCAAGGGTGGCAAGGTCGATTCAGCTCTTGCGGCTAGGGACAAAGTTCATCCAGTATGTTCTTGACCCGATCGGAGTATGACCGTGGCGTCAACACCTTCAGCCCAGAGGGGCGCCTCTTCCAAGTCGAATATGCCCTAGAAGCAATCAAGGTGGGGCAGCGGCGCGTGGAATGTCGCATGTGCCCTGCTGCAGAGTTCCGCATGGCGTGAGAGCGTCCGCCTTGCTGCGACTCACCCCTGACGCCATGATGTTTGGCTTCTGCAGCTGGGGTCGACTGCCATTGGCGTAAAGTCAACGGAGGGCGTCGTGCTGGCCGTGGAGAAGCGCATCACGTCGCCGCTCCTGGTGGGTTGCCTGCCGACGTGCACATGCGACAGCGGCGATGTTGTTGCAGGGGACAACCTATGTGCTGCACAAGCAATGTGCTCCTCGCAGAGCGCTTGGTGTCTGAGCGTTGTGTTTGGGGGGTGCAGGTGCCGAAGAGCAATGAGAAGGTGGCGGAGATTGACGAGCACATCGGCTGCGCCATGAGCGGCCTTACAGCGGATGCGCGCACGCTCATAGACCACGCACGCAATGAGACGCAGGTGACTTGCACGCCTGCACGACAAAACAGCGCTACAATGTTTGTATAGCCACAGCTTCGCGCCCGCCAACAGGTGGTCACGTCTCATCTAGTTGATCAGAATGACAACACGCTCTTGTTTCGCGTGCAGCAACACCGCTTCACCTACAACGAGCCTATGCCGGTGGAGTCGTGCACCCAGTCGCTGTGCGACCTCGCACTGCAGTTTGGCGAGGACGACGAGGAGGGCGGCATGGTGCGCGCCTCGCAGAAAACCAAGTTCACTAGGCCACGTCTGCTAGGACTAGGCCAACTTTACTGGGAAACCAGATCAACGACTGCCTGTGGACGGGCGCCTGCTCGTGCAGCAGAGCGCCTGGCATTCAGCTCTGCCACAACCATCTGTCCCTTTCCTGCGGCTGGCTGGTGGGCAAACACATTTGACACTCGGTGGTGGCCTGCCGAGACATTGAGAGGCTGAGCGGTGTGCCTGTGTGCCGCAGAGCCGGCCTTTCGGCGTGGCGCTGCTGGTCGCCGGCTGGGACGAGAATGGCCCCATCCTGTGAGTGGCTTCACCTCTTCGAGTGTCCATCATTGACTTTTTGACTTGCTCAGGCAACATGCTACCCTCAGTCTGCCACACATGCTACGTCTGCTGAATAGCACGGATATGCTGCCTGCGACTGTCTGCCAATCTGGTCGATGACGCTGCGTTGCTGCCTGCCCGCAGATTCCAGACGGACCCTTCGGGCATGTTTGTGCGGCACGAGGCGCGGGCCATCGGCTCCGGCTCGGAGGGCGCCCAGTCAGCCCTTGAGGAGGGCTACAGGTGGGGCCAGCATGACAGCACAGAGCAGTCTCGCACAGCACTGCCTCGTTGGGCCACCTGCGGCAACTGTGGCGCACTGCTGTGCTTCACTTCAAGAGACACCGTCGATCCTGTCGTTTTGCCCGGCCCGGCAGCCCAACACTCTCGTGAAAACTACGCAGGAAGGACATGTCGCTGAAGGAGGCGGAGGTGCTGGCGCTGTCGGTCCTCAAGCAGGTCATGGAGGAGAAGGTGAGGACATTGCTTTGCCAGTGTGTAGCTCGCTCACGCGAGGCAGATGCCGGACTGCTGGTGAACGAATTTCGAGTGTGCACGGCATTGCGTCGTCATGCTATGCCGGTGCGCAGGAGCACCGATGGCGCACCTGCCTCGTTTGGTACTCATCCTCAAGCTGACATGGGAGGGTGTGGCGCAGGTGACGCCGACGAATGTGGACATTGCGTCTGTGGCGCCGCAGTACCACCTTTACACCACGGCGGAGGTGGAGGAAGTCATCACACGTTTGCCGTAGATGATGACCGCCGGTATGAGCATAGCATACAGTCTAGTAAATCGGCTATCAATACTTTGAGCGCACTCAAACAAGTTGATGGATTAAGCTGTCCTGGCGGGGCAAAGCCCCCGGGGTCTCGTCAGAGCTTGTCAGATGTGAGCACGATTAGTAATCGGTTATTACCCGGTGACTCAACAGGGTTGATTGCCAAAAACAGCGAAGCCAGTCAAAATTGCTTCAGCCATCCTTGATTTCCTATCTCCTGAGTCCTGAATCACTGGTCACCGGCTCGCTGGTTGCGGCCGCCGAGACTCTCAACACACACGCGCGGCAGGTCGACGTGCAGGTGCAGCAGGCCTCACACAGCGCCTATCGCAGACCCTCGGACAGACACCGTCGATCGCGTCTGACCGTCTGGCACCGTCCGACTGGCGCTGCGCACATCCGACCAGCGTTCAGGTGCGAGGCGCCAGGCTGCAGTTGCCACGTCGCACATAAATGCACGACAACACGGCTTCCTACTCTGCGGGCAGAGCGGCGTGTTGTTTTCGTCACTGTTGACACACAAGTGAGCTTCTTAGGGAGTGTACAGCGCATCTCACGAGGGTACAAAGACAGCTCAGCAGGACCAGAAGCTGTGCCCGATCGAGCCTGGTGCTCGTCACAGTTTGCGGTCTACCGATGACGCTGACAGTTGTTGGCTGTCAATGTCTCAGCTACCATTCCTAGGCATTTCCAGAGCGCTGTGCTGGTTCTAACAACTTTTTCCAGTGTCACCAGACGCCGTGCTGTGCCTGCTTCGCGGCTCTGCATCTTCGCGCACAAGCTAGAGAACTCACGTCTTTCGCTCTCCCGAAGTGCGGCCGAACATTACCCTCCTGTCGCCACGCAGGCAGCATGGAGCGGCTGGGGAGCACAGACGCCGAGGCTGACCGGGCTGGCGCCGCAGATGAGGTCTCCCGCCGCTCGCTGAGGCACAGCGACACCTTCGCGGACCCCACCAGCGCCAGTAACCGCAGCCTCACGCCGCACAGCAGCCGCAGCCTGCACCCGCAAGACGGCAAGATGGGCGTCATCATGGGCGCGTCCGCTGAGGAGAGCGACAATGTCGCACTTATGGAAGATGTCCCCAAGGAAAAGCAGGTGGGACACTTTCCACTCTGTTGTGTTGGTTTTGCCATCGTTTTGGACCACTTTTCAGGCGGGCATGGCAACTTCATGCTTTGAATGACTGCGGCAACCGCAATCCTGCATGGAGTGAGCCGTCCCCGTCTCCCTCCGCAGGTGTTCCTGCAATACAGCGGCGTCTCCGCGTGGGTGCCGGCCAGCTTTGCCGTCCCCACGCTGATCCCGAAGATCAGCTTGAAAGCAATGAAGGAATTCAGCTTCCGGAAAAAGAAGGTGGCCAACGATGACAAGCAGTTTCGACAGGTGCGCGGCCACCCCCACCTGCGACACCCGCCCTCGCTTATCGTTGTTGATTTGTTGTGGCTTCGCCTTTTCTTTTGCTGTTCTGTTGACTTATACCAGTGCCCTGGTCGGTGTCAATGCTTTCCTGAACCTGACCAACCTGCTCACGTGTTCTGTGCTCGCTGCAGATCCTGTTTGGCATCACGGGCTGCTGCCGGCCGGGCGAGGTGCTGGCCTTCATGGGCCCCAGCGGCAGCGGCAAGACCAGCCTTCTGACCATCATCGGCGGCCGCGCGCAGAGGTGGGCACGGCCCCGCCTCCCAGAAATTTGCCCTGTGTATCGGTTGCTTCTTGGTGCTCCTCTGAGCTGTGCGGCGGCGTCCCAGAAGCTGCACCGTCGTGTGATTGTGCTGCGCCGATTGTCATCCTGTGTGCTGTCAGCATTCTGAACGAACAACCTTGACCATGTGCTGCATCATAGTCTTATGTGTGGACTTCATTCAATCTTGCAGCATGATGCGCAAGGAGGGCGACATCAGCTTCAACGGCGCGCCGCCCAACAAGAACATGAAGCGCAGCATGGGCTTCGTCATGCAGGTGTGGTTGTCATGCATACAGAAGCGAAACCGGTGCCCGTCTTCTGGTTTGCATTGAACAGAGAGCTGCGAGGGCGTTGCTTCGACCTGGCGGCTGCAATATCGACCACGCCGAATACAAAATGCTGATACAAGCTGAAAGGCTATTCCACCAGAAAAATGGCAAAAACTGATGAGCATTGGCACTGCTGACCGCAGGACGACCTGATGTACGAGAGCCTGACGGTGTTCGAGACGCTGTTCTACGCGGCGCAGCTGCGGCTGCCGCGGCACATGACGTTGGCGCAGAAGCGGGAGCGCGTCAACACCGTCATCACCGCCCTGGGCCTCGACTCCTGCAAGGACACCATCATCGGTGAGAAGCATCGCTTTTGGGAGTGTAATTTAACACTTCGAGTGCTTGCCGCCGAGGTCATTGTACGAGAGACTGACCTGAAAATCCACAGCTTGCAAGGGTCCTTCCGAAATACAGCATGGAGTCAGCATGAACAGAATTTCCACTGTGTGGCCATCTTCACAAATACTCCATGCTCTGGACACCGCCTGACATTCTGCATCCATTCTGCGCAGGCGGTTTCTTCCGGAAGGGCATCTCTGGCGGCGAGCGCAAGCGCGCCTCCGTTGGCCACGAGCTCATCATCAACCCCTCCATCCTGCTGCTGGACGAGCCAACCAGCGGGCTGGACTCCACGACCGCGATGCACCTGCTGACGTCGCTGCGGGCGCTGGCGCAGGGCGGCCGCTCCATCATCACCACCATCCACCAGCCGTCCTCGCGCCTGTACCAGCAGCTCGACAAGCTGCTGCTGCTCAGCCAGGTAAGGGTTTTGGGCTGTAACTGACGACAGAGCTGCCGCGCCTGTACCAGCATCTCGACGAGCTGCTGCTGCTCAGTCAGGTGGGGGTCCAGCTGCTTCGGGCAGAACCCTGGCTGCAATTGTGTTTGTGGCTGCTGTGGTCGCGCCTCAAAAGCCATCATGCTCCACAAGCTGCTCGACAATGGCGGACATGGACCTGCCTCTCAGGACTGCCAATGCCATCCCGGCTCGAGCCTCTCATGCCGCGTCCAATCCTCATGGTCCAACATTCGCTCTCGCAGGGGCACGCGATGTACTACGGGCCGGCAGAGCACGCCATCGACTGGTTCGACCGGCTGGGCTACACACTGCCCTACCGCATCAACGCCGCCGACTTCATCCTGGACCTGGCCTCTTCCGATGTGGCCACCTCCAAGCGGTAAATATAAATATATCAATTTTCATTCAAACGATTCAAGCTCGTCTCGATTGTATGGATTTACACAGACCTGCGTCCTTGCAAATTCATCCTGGACTGGCCTCCTTCGACATGGGATCTCCAACAAGCGGTGAGTCGTGCCCATTGTCGTACTTGCCATCAAGTCGTACTTGCCATCATCAACTGTCAATCAAAACTCTGTGGGAACTAAGTGTGCTGCATTCTGCATTGACAGGCGCGCCTCTCAGAGCAGCCGCTGCTGCGGCTGGCTGGCTGCTGCAGTGGTGTGCCTGATCATTGCCATTGTATCCTGACCCCATATTTCTGCACTGCGCAGGGACGGCGAGGCGAGCCGGCAGTACCTCGTATCGCTGTACGAGGCGTACGCGGCGCACCACTCGGATGGGTACACACCCGCGAGCGGCGCCAGCGAGGTCGCGCTGCTGCGCAACTCGATGGCCAATGGCGATGCCACCTCGTTCAGGTCAGCTCCTTGAGGACCATGAACACTGCAGTGATAGACTATGCTGGAAACACGGCAGCTGGACGCTGCCTCAATCCCTTGTCCAGCTAATTTTGGTCGTGGCGCACAGGCCACATCAGTCCACCTGTGTCGGGTCTCCCGGTGTGCCGTGTGCCCTGTCTTGCAGCCTCGTCCCTGTCTGTCTGCGACCAAGCACAGACGTCATGCGCTGAGACGTTTTGTCAAAGAGTCTCGACCCTGCCTGCCGCGCTTTCACCCGCGTTTAACGGGTGGATGGCCTTCTTGCACAGGCAACGCTCGTCAAAGAGCATGGGACCGCCGCCGATGGAGGCGCACCACAACGGCAACGGCTACGATGACCATGCGGACCCGCTGGACACGCCAGACACGCCCGACAGCAGCAGCAGCGACGTCGAGACAGGTGCGGGGTTTTTGAATATGCTCCTATACACAACGATGTGCAAACGCTGTGTCGACTGGGGTGAGATACGGCATCTGACTTTGGCTGCCCCAGCCGCCGCCGTCTCTTCCTGCACTCCGTCATCAACGAGCAGCTGTGTGCAGCCTAGCATACCGCTGCTGTGTTGCACCTCATACAGTCTCGCTGCAACCATGGCGCTCAAATCACACTGCTCATACAGTCTCGCTGCAACCATGGCGCTCAAATCACACTGCTCCACAACCATGGTGCTCTGTAAACCCTGCAGGCAAGGGCGCAGTCGCGCTGCAGAAGGAGAGCCGCTGGGGCGCTAGCTACCCGACGCAGTTCAAGGTGCTGCTGGATCGCTCCATCCGCGTGCGCCGCTTTCAGGCCTTCTCCATGCAGGACTTTCTGCAGTTCGCCATTGTTGGTGCGCCTTCCCCGCAAACATTCGCAACCCCGAACCCTAGCACCTGGCCCATGCCGCAGCTCCCAGTGTTATACTCGAGCGGGAACCTTGTTCATGTGCTGCCCTTCATGCGGCACCCCTATACTGCTTGCACAGGGGATGAGGTGGAAAGTCGACTGTGCTGTCATTGTGATCTTGTGATCTCGTGATCTCGTGCGGCATGTTGTGTGTCAATGATTATGCTTCTGCTCGCAGGCGTGCTGGCGGGCCTGTTCTGGCTGCAAAAGGGCAAGAACAACACGGTGGCGGGCGCGCAGCAGACCATCGGCCTGCTGTTCTTCGAGCTGCTGTTCCTCAGCTTCCGCGCGCTCTTTGTCGCGCTCTTCACCTTTCCCGACGAGCGCAAGATGCTGCTCAAGGTGCACACAATTTTCTTCTCCGTCGGCTCGGCCCTTATTGCAATACGTGATAGGCGCGATGACTTGACCAGCATGCAGCTGCCAATCTGGTTCCCCAAGCTGTTCTCAATCTTCTGACAATGCCGCAATCTTGTCAATTCAGGAGCGCGCCAGCGGCATGTACCGGTTGAGCGCATTCTACTTTGCGCGACTCGCATCCGACATTCCCATGATAAGGCTTTCATCACGTCACTGCCTTCTTTGCCCCACTGCCCCTGATTCCTACTTGCGCGGTCATTGTGCAGTCTTGCTTTTTTTTCTTGCTTGTCGTGTGGTGTGCATCGCACCCGCAGTATCTCTAGTGCTCAAGTCGGGGATACTGACTTGTCTCTTGTTTCTGCAGTGTACGACATGGCGATTCCGTAAGTGCCCTCTGCCTCCTCTCTGCACACTCGGAATTGCAGGCTGACACGTCGCGCATTGTGCACCGTTTGTGCACCGTTCAATTTGCAGGGCTGAGACGGCTATCATTGTTGAGTGTGGTGCCCTCAGCACCTATCCTGTTAACGACCTGAACGAAATCATGCTGTGATCCTGCAGTACGCTCTTTGTCGTTCTGGTCTACTTCATCGGCGGCCTGCGAGTCACGGGAGCAGGCTACTTCTTTGCCAACTGGGCCGCCATCGTGCTGGTGAGTGCGGTATTATGCTGCTCATTTGGATCAGAGGCAGCTGTCATTCCCATCGGAAAGGCCATTTTCCCCCCAAATGTTCTCATGATTCTGAGATCAAGATCTGCATTTCCGAGCGAAAGGCAGATTGTTTCAATCTAAGATGCGATGCAACGAACTGAAGTCCTTTCTCCCACCATCATGACAGTAAGCGTTTTTTAGGCTCGCTCAGTCACATGCTAACGCTCAGCATTTGCACTGCAGGTGATGTTCGTCACGCAGTCCTTCGGCTTGCTGCTGGGTACAATAGTCATGGTCCCAAAGACCGCGCAGACGATTGCCAGCGTCGTCATGCTCACCTTCGTGCTCACCGGCGGCTACTTCGTGACTAGTGTGTTATTTGCCAAATCCAGAATTTCATGTTTGTGCCTGCCTATGTTCCTGCCTGTTTGTGCTGCCATTGCGTGCCTGCATCAGCACAACTGCCAAAAGTCGATGGCAAAAGGCGGTCTTGACAGTATGTTATATGATACCCGCAGGTATTCCCGTGTGGATCGGGTGGCTCAAGTACCTCAGCTTCATCTTCTACGGATTCGGGCTGCTGCTGCACATCGAGTACCAGAACCGGGAGATCTACAGGTGCTGCAAACAAATACAGTAATTTGATGCCAAACAAATTGGCCGCTCCTTGGTCCGTCTGGGCTGCCAATTCATTATGCTACTGTATTCAGATGCCCACACTCTTCTGCCCACAACCTCCCTTCGTTGAGACTCACCTTCGTGCCTCTTCCTTGCAGCTGCTCAGACGTCATCGACCACACGTGCACACAGTTCAACACCGGCGACCCGCAAAATTTCCCCACCCAGTGCAGCGTCGTCGACACCAAGCAGGCCCTGCACCTCAATCAGGTGCGACCCTGACACGGCTGCTGGCGATCGTCTAGAAGGCTGTTGGCAACGGCAATACACAAATGTGCATTTGCCCGCGTACTGATAAAGCGCGGGGCATGCCTGGCATCCCGCTGCAGCCGCCGCATGTCTCAGCCGATCAATGACATAATTTGTGTGCTGGCACACGCAGGACCCAAACAGCAGCTCTTGGGTCGCAATCAACGTCTGCGTCCTGTTCGCGTTTCTGATCATCATTCGCTTCCTGGTGAGGGTCAAAACCCTTAAAAAAGGTGCCAGAATTCTGATTTTTGTGTCTTCTCCTTGTGTCCCCTCTAGAATCATGCCTCTTTCAATGCACGTTGATGTGCTGCAGGTGTATGTGTTCCTGCGCAAGAAGACCGCCCGCATCTGAGGCGGCATTCCTCAAGGCAGCCCGGAATGCGCCTTTAGCGGGGTTGATGAGAGGGAGAGACAGCACATTTGCAGCACATATGCGACTGCTGACGGCCATGCGAACTGGTGCTCAGGAATATTATTTGCTGCTAGAACTCTAGTGTTGTTGTGGAGGGGGACAGCGCGGCGATGCGTTTTTGTGGTTGCTTGACTGCTTTCTGTTAGTGGGTAGGTATACAGTTTATCAGAACATTGACGAGGTGATATAACATGTGTGTCACTTGATGTAAACTCGGGTAAACAATCCGTCGCACACTTTTTAATCATCGATTCGGCCTGCAGACGCACCGCCGGTCCGCCGCAGGAGGAGGGTTTCCCGTCCGAATACCGTACTTCGACTCTCTGCATCAACCTTCTCCCTCAACTGTCGCACAGATCACATCTCTCCATCTGAACTGACGCCTAGGTTCAGCGTGCTACGTGTATTGTCCGGCAGTCTTGTGATCCAGAGCCCATCTCGTTTGAGATAACTTGTGTCAACATGTGCAACTCGCAACCATTGCCTCTTCCAGCTTGCGTTCTACACCTCTGCCGTGCGGCGCATGGCCTTCAGATCAAAGCAACGTGTGATGCAATGACATCCGAGCCAATGGCCGGGCGGTGGGGCATTTCGACACCAGCAGGCTGCAGTCGTTCTTGCTGATACATGAGCAGTTGCGCTGCTCGCGAACCATCTATTGATTCGCTACAAATAGAGTCGACGAGGCCAAACGAGATGAGCTCCACATCCAAGGAAGGGTGCGGCGCCATTGTCGGCATGCCGGCACCTGCTGCCATGGTACATGCCTGACGTCCACCCGTCACTTGAATGACACGAGACTGATCGTCCGACAGCAACCATGCTTCTTCCGTGTGCCGGACTTTCTTATGTCCAGAACTCACACTGGTGCAGAGGAGGAGGCGCACCGCTGGTCTGCATCATGCTCTTGCTGGGCATCGTCACGCTGCTGCCATTCAATGTCTTCATCACGGTGAAACTCCCAGATGTTCCTTAGGTTCTTCTTCGAGGAAATTGATGCTTCTCAAGACTACTCAGTGACAGCAAAGCAGAAGTGACCTTGCACCCATTTCTCGCCTTGAGGTTTGGAATACACTGCTTTCATGGCATTTTGATTGCACAGGAGCGCGACTTCTACGAAGTGCGGACGCACCGAGCACACACCTGGCGCCTGCTGGCGGACAATTTTGAGAATTTGCTGGTGCTGGTATTCCAGATCTGGTGCGTGTCCTTGCCGCGCCTCTGATTGTCTGATTGCCGCACCTGTGTCCCTACATTTGAATGCACACCCATGTCCTCGACCACGACCTTGCATGAGTGTATAGATCTCTGCGTGCGACACTCCAGCCTGGTGGGATGTGGCAATTCTGGCTCCAGCTATGCCCTGCCATGTGGCCAACTGTGGGGGTGAGATCACCGAATGTGCTACAGACACACTGCGATGTGCTGCAGCAACTACGGGGGGCTGCTGGCGCTGCTGCCGCTGGCGCGGCGGCTGTCGCTGCGCACCCTGATCTGCCTGCCGCTGCTGGCCAATGCGGCCGTGATGGGTCTGGCAGTGGCGCTGGGGGCGGCCACCTCGGTGGGCGGCGCGGTGGTGATTGCCTTGACGCTGCCGGCGGCGGGCCTCACGGGCGCCACCACGGCGTGCCTCCAGGCCGGCACCTTTGCGCTGGCCAGCTACTTCCCGCCGCGGTACATGCAGGTGCGCAAACATCATGTAGATGCTACTGCCAATGACGACTGTACTGCCGGCAGCTCTGGCCGTCGTGCCGCAGCGGCACTCGGATCTCCGCCGGCCATCACAGTCTGTGAAAGTGCGCAGGCGATTCTGGAGGGGCAGGCGGTTGCTACCACTGGGAATTGTGCTGCCAGCAGCGCGAGCTTGTCCTGCTGCAGCTAAATCCCGAACTCCACCGGCCATCTGTGAAACCGCGCAGGCGATTTTGGAGGGGCAAGCGGTGGCGGGCCTGGGCGTTGCGGCCGCCTCGTTCGTCACCATCTGGGCGGCGCCGGTGGCACGCCAGTCAGCGACGCCGGCGCATGTGTCGGGCCCGGCGCAGGCATACTTTGCCATCGCCACGGCCGTCAATATCGTTGGCGCCGCTGCCTACCTGTACATGTGGCAGCTGCCCTACGTGCGGTCACAGGTGCCGTTGCCAGGCAGGGGTGAGTGTGCATGGTCAGTGCGATGGTCAGTTTGAGGTGACGTGAATGGACAGGCCCTCGAGCGATGCATTATGTGGCCGCCGGAAACTGCATGCTGCAGCCTGCAGCTTGCTGTGGGCCCGCGGACAAAAAGGCTTGCTGCCGAGGTGGCTCGAAATGCGTGCCGAAAGCGCCTTTGTTTACTGCCTGCAGACGCCGACGCAGCGCTGGACGGCACAGCCGCCGTGGGCGCGCCGGAGGCGGCCGCCGCAGCGCCCCGGCCGGGGGACCAAGCGCCGCTGCTGGCACCTTACAGCGCGCCCTCGAACGCCGAGGTCGGTGCCGCCTCGGCTCAGCTCAGCAGCAAGCAGTGGACAGTACTCGAGGTGGCGGCGGAGCTGCAGGGCTACCTGTTGGCGGTCGCGCTGGATTTCCTCGTCACGCTGGCGGTGTTCCCCGGGGTGGCGTCGTCCATCTGCCCGTCGCAGAACACGGCGCGGCGGCCGCCCTGCACGCCGCACCCGCAGGCGGGCCGCTCCTGCGGTAAGCACTTAGGGTTGTAGGGTTCTACGGAGCATCGCCGTGCGCTGACAGCCCATTTTGCTCCCCTTGCCTGCTCGGACCGGAGCCGTGTCGGCCAGCTCTTCTGGCTGCTGCCCGTCAGCGCCGCATGCCTTGGCAAGCGCCTGTGGCACACTCAGGGCGGCTTGGGGGCCGAGAACACAGTCTTCACTCAGTCTCCTCCTGCTCCGACCTCGCAGGCGAGCTGTTTGTGCCATTCATTTTCGTGCTGTTCAACCTGGGGGACCTGCTGGGGCGGTACGGCGCGGGGCTGGGGCCCTGGGCGGCAAATGCGCCGCGCGCAAGTCTGCTGCTGGCGTACGCCGGCGCCCGCGCCCTGCTGGCGGCGGCGCTGCTGCTGTGCAACGTGGTGACGCCGCATGCCTGGCGGCTGCCGCTGCTCCTCAGGTATGTGTGCAGACTCTTCGCGTACAACCAGCTGAAGTGCTGCATGCCTGTGCTTAAACAATGGCAAGCTGCCGCCATTGGTGCTACTGAGGGTCAAATGCATGTTTATATCGACATGGAATGCGCTATGTTGGCCTGGACTGTGTGAGGTGGAGATCTCCACTGTGCACATGCTTGCACAGGAGCAACATCTGGCCGACGTGCCTGGTGCTGCTGCTGGGCCTCACCAACGGCCACCTGGCGAGCGTGGTGTGCATGCATGCGCCGCTGCGCCTGCCGCCAGAGGCCCGCGCCCGCTCCGGCAGCCTCATGGCCTTCGCCATAACAAGCGGCATCACCGTCGGTTCGGTGGGTTCTTCACTGAGTTGATTCGTGCTGCATGACTTGTGTAGGAAGCTTGCCTTCACATGACTGGCTGTTTGCATGTGCCGGTGCAGGTGGCGGCGCTGCTGCTGTCGCTGGGATTGCAGCGCTGAGGTAGCTTCGGAGGCCGTAGGGGAGACGGGAGGTCTAGCTAGCAACTCAACTTACGAGGTGCACGAAAACTTCATGAGTTTTAGGTGCGTCATGCCAGGGGTCATGCTGTGCAGTTGGAAGCTGGTCGAAGCTGGCACGTGTGTGCCCAGATTTGCTGATGGATCAACGCATCAAACCTTTGACGCACCTTCATTAACCTCTCGCCAGCTCTCTGGACTGTCGTTGGTCGCTGTTACACCAGACACTCAGTCTCCTACCCCCCAAATTTTCCTTGAACAGAACGCACACTATGCGGATCCATTTGTCCTTCGCAGCGAATATCTGCACCTGACAGTTGCTTCCCTGGGGCACAGCCTCCTCCTGAAACGTTCAGTGTGCGAATTTTGGCTGCACGTTGCCTCATCCGTCGGCAAGCTTCGCACTTTTACCGGCGTTGCACCAACAGCCAACATGGCGATGCCTATGCCAGCTCAGGGCTACGGCCAAACTATGCCGCAAGTCGGAAACACTCACCATGACAACTCACTTCACACAGGACACTTCGGACCGCACCACGTCTACCAGTAAGTCTAGAGTATTTCTGCAGTTGAGATCGGGGTGTCGACTGCCCTGGCAGTTGTCGTTGCAGCTGACCGTCTGCTAGTGTTTGTTGCCCACTGTGCTTGTGGGCGCGCTAGCTGGAGGAATTGATGCATCTGCAGCACCGCCAACCAAGGCATTTGCCTCTAACTTTTGCGCGCCGGCCCGTCGTCATTGGTGACGTCCTTGCGGAGTGCTGACGAATCTCTGCCAACTGAATGCAGGTACCCCACTAGCTTCTTCCTCCGGGACAAGACGATCTACACGGGCAACCTCAGGAAGGGCACCACCGTGCACAACCCGGACGGCTCCGTCGCGTTCCAGACACGCGATGCGGTGCTGTCGCTGCGCAACAAGGAGGTCGTCTATGACGCGCTGGGCACGCCCATCGCGTCGCTTCACAAGAAGTCCATATCCATGGTGAGCCGCTATTTCATGTTGTCTCGTGCCCAAGTGCACACATTATGGATCACCATGCTGTTAATGCAGCGAAGCTTGCAGACACTGCGGTCATTGCAAACTTGCCACAGCTGCCTGACTGGTATTGGCTGAGGTTGTGAAAAATCGGATTTTTCTTGCTGCAGCACGGCACGTGGCAGGTGTTCCGCGGCGACTCCACCAGCAAGAGCGCGCTGATTGCGGAAGTGACTCCGTCGCTGGTCAGCCTGGGCGGCAAGACCATCAGGGTATGCACAGCATTCACAACGCCCTTTTCCCCTGCCAATGTCCTTTAGCAGCTGCATACCGAGCCCTTTCCAGAGCCATCAGCAAAACTGCACTGTGACCTGACGGAGTTCCCTTGCTGGCGTCAGGTGACGCTCGAGGGGCAGGACAACCCCGCGTTCATCGTGAGGGTGCGCAAGCCCTCCCTGCAGACCCTGGAATGTGGCTCATCGCCTGAAAGCCCCTCAATGCTCAAACAGCAGCAGCAGCCTGTGCCTCCTGCAGCTGTGCCCTATGTCCTTGAGATCGTTTTTCGTCTGACAGACTGAGTCATTTCGCAATGCAGGGCGACTTCCTGGCGCGCTCCTTCCAGTTCTTGGACGCAAACAACAACCTCATTGCTGAGTCCAAGCGCCAGGGCAAGTTCCACAGCGTGCAGAATTACGTTTCCGGCGAGGACACGTGAGCACTCGTGCTCCATCAATGCCTGCATTTACCCATGCCTCTGTGCGGAAGCGAGCAATCTTTCGCCGTTAGACACTGCACATGGGGTATGAGGCAATTCAGACCTTAAGGGTACGGTGCAGAGCCTCGGTGCACACTGCAGAGCTTCGGAGGTTTATGCTGCCATCGATAGCCTTGACCCCTGAGGTCTGACCGCATTCCTCCCGGCTTGCTTGCAGGTTCACGCTGAGCGTCCAGCCCGGCCTCGACACCGCTCTCCTCGTTATGGTGACTCTCGTGATTGATGACATTCTGGAGCCCGCCAAGTAGGCGAAATCAAAACCCTGAGATCACAAAGGGCCGTCGGGCGCGCAACTGCACTTTCTTGGACAGCCGCCAAAGACCCGGTGCGAGGGCCATTTTAGGGGATACGGTAGCATTCTGGCAACTGTCCTTGTCGCGAACCTGTTGCCCGCACAGCAACAACGAAGTACGATCTCTGAACTATTTTCATGCATGTGGTTTGAAACCTGTTGATTTAAGTGCCCCTTTAGGTGCCCGGAGTGTCCTCACATTTCGAAGTATGAAAACGCACTCATTTGTTCGTGCCGCAACACCTGTAATTTAACGCGAGAGGAAGGTCGCCATAATGGCAACCATCGTTGATGACCTACTCCTTGACCACCCCGCCTCGTGCTTCGGCTCTGGGTCTCTTTCGCATCGCTAGCCTCAACACATATCGTGGTGCGCAGCCCGGCCACAAGCGGCGGCAAGCACTGCGGCGAGCGGCGGTACTGCTTCTACAAATACAGCAGTGTACCGCAGTGTTTCCATTGTGGTTTCTTCTAGCATTTGGTTTAGCGAATGCTGCGGCGGATGCTGCCGTCGGCTCAGGCTGCATGTCGTGCCGATGCCTTGTCACCGCCGGAATATCCGCCGCCAGCCAGTGCGCAGCTGGGTCGAGGCGTCGCTGCCACTCTTAGTTGCTGATGTTGTGCGCCCCCCTCTATGCAGCATAAAGTCGATTCCACGCATGTGGGCCCGGCAGCAAGCGTTGTTGGGCATGCTCAGCGGCAGCGAGGACTTCGATCGTGCACCAGCCTGACGTTCACGAAGCTTTCAGTCTGCCGGTGCGTGCGTTGCAGCTTGATTCTTGTCTTCTCACAGCATCGACCTCGCTGACAGCCCGTGCACAGAGCTGCAGTTGGTAATACGTGCACCGTGTCCTCAGCGAATGTAACCCCATGTGCAGCTTGCTTGGGATCGCTCGTTCGGCTTCTACCGTGATTTGAAAAGCTCTGTGTCGATTCAATGCTCTTCTTGTGTATCTCAAGTCGAGCACGTCAGCAAGTGCGGCCCCACAGCAGCTCTTAGTGCCGGCGCCGCTTCACCGCATTTGACCGCAAGGTGCAACTTCTTTCGCCATGCTGTCGACGTGCTTCGAGTAGCCCTGAAGTGGTTGGCACGCCGTCCTACCGTACGATGCTTCGCTGGTACAACGGAGGTGAATTTGAGTCTGCTGTGTTGATGGCGCCGCTGGCGTTTGCCACTTCTGGGTTCATGGCGCGCCAACGGACATCTGTCAAAAACCTTATAGCCATTCTCGATATTGGTTGGATCAGGTCTCGGATTTTTTATCTGCGGCAGCCATGCTGCGTGCGCCGCGCAGCCGACGCTCCTGCAGCAGGATCCGGCTGCACCATGCCGCAACGCTCTTCATCGCCTGTCTCGCGCTCGCGCACCTGCTCATCACCTACTGGACGATCCAGTATGAGGAGGTGTGGGCGGGGCTCAGCCCGGGCCAGAAGCTCCTGCGGGCATTCAAGGTGCTGCTGGTGGACGCGTACATGCCGCGCACAAAGCTGGACAATCGGGGATCGTGCCCGGTCGCCGACCACATCCCCAAGGTGCGCACTTTTGGCACTGAGCAGTGGAGCAGGCGCATGCCAGCTGTCGAGGCGATGATCGCAGAGCATGTGCCTAGCCTTGAGGTGCATGACGGCTGCTGTCGCCTCGCAACCGTCCGGGGACGGTGCGCGGCTGTATGGTCGCAACCCAAGGCTGTCTCGAAATGTGCTCCTACATTGCAATGTGCCGGTAGCACTTGCGCTGTGAGAATCAGTGTGCATGATGTGCATGGCACAGCCTTGCAGTGATGCTCATCGATGCTCACTGCACCCTGACAGGTCTCGCCAAATTCAAGACAGTTTGTCGGATAGGGAGACCTGGGCCGCTCCATGAGCAAAGTTCTAAACCAATTTCCAACAGCCGCCGTTCATCTCACATCCAACCCCTGCCGCACCAGGTGGCGCTGCTGTTCCTGGCGACGGACGGGCAGCTGCCGCACGAGGCCGCCTGGCGCAGTTGGTTCCGATCCGCCGAGGGTTTGCTGCCAGTGGCGGACATGATGGCGGGCGGCCTGCCGCCGCAGCTGGGCCTGTGCAGCAAGGCGCTGGCCAACTCGCGCGGTGAGACTCTTCTTCACATCCGTGATCGCCTATCTTCTTGGTTAATCTTTCTGCACATTCGCGCTGTAACTGTGCGCACTTTTCATCTCCGCAGTACCTGAATACTTTCATTTCCTGTTTCAAGGCAACCCGCTCAGCCGGCAGTGGCTGTACTCCGCGTATGTCCACCGCCCGCCGGGCGCGGGGCCGCTGCCGCGACTGCATGCGTTCTTTGGCCGCGAGGTGGCCAGCTCCGCAGAGGTGTGCCTGTGCCGGCTCCCCGGGACACTATTCTCACCAGACATTGCACGTCACCATTGATTCCTCCTACCAATCATGCGGCTTCAGAGGCGGTCACCATGAGCAGCATGCCCTTGCAGTGATGCACGTGGCCACACGGCAGTTCAACAATCAAACTAACGGCTGCGACAGGCGGAGTGGGGCATGCACTCGGCGGTGACCGCGACGCGGGCGCTGCTGCGGGCGGCGCTGCGGGAGCCGACCAACTCGCGCTTCCAGCTGCTGTCCGCGGCGACGCTGCCGCTGTGGTCGCCCGCGGTCGTCTACCAGCGCCTCATGGCAGAGCAGCGCAGCCACCTGGACGCCTGCCACGCCCCGGTGAGTCTAGGGTAACGAGACACACCTTCTGCATGTCCGAACAACAACGTCGTCTACCAGCGCTCGGAGTCGAGCAGCGCAGCCACCTGGATGCCTGTCACACCCCGGTGGGTGCTGGTGTTGTGGTGACGGAGCAACCGCGGAAGGGTAGCGTACATGGAAGGTCCGCTCTGTTCAGAGAGGATTCACGTGGCACAAGCCTGGTGACATGGCAGGGCACCTCTACAATGAAGCATGATAGGTTCTTGGCATCGTGCTTGGCGTCATGTCGGCAGGCTGGCGAGCTGGCACGGTGGTCGGTGGAGGGCAGCATGCGGCTGCCGCCTGCGGCGCTCTATGGCGCTGACGCGGCACCACTGTGCTAAACCCTAAGCTCTGCTCACAGGCCGAGGAGCTGGCTCGGTGGTCCGTGGAGGGAGGCAAGCGGCTGCCGCCGCCGGCGCAGCTGCGGCGCTCGTCTCAGTACTTCACGCTCACGCGACGTCACTCGGCGCTGGCCGCCAACGAGTCCGCGGTGGAGCCGCTGTTCGCGGCCGCCTGCACCGACGACCAGGCGCACAACTTCAGGTGCGGAGGCTTTACATGTCGGGGTGTCCGCTGTGGCAGGTGCGCGCGGGATGCAGGGCGCATGAGCAACAGCTGGGAAGATCGTGCGAAGTATTTCGTCTGATGATTCGGGCTTGCTCTGCAATGGAGTTTGAAATCCAGTACACCAAAAATTGTGTTCCAGACAGCAACACTTCGTTTGGTGCTGCAGGCCCCTCACATGCAGCAGCGACGAGTACTACATTCCTACGCTGCTGGCGATGTCGGGGCTGGCGCAGCAGACCACCTGTCACGGCAGCGTTGTGCAGGTGATATCTGCACCATGCCTTCCCATCCCCTTCCCAACGCAGTTCCCACATGCTGTCGCAACTGATAGCTGATGCGCTGCCGACCACTCAGGCTGCTGCAAGCAGGGCAGTCTCGAAAAGATGTACAGGCCAGCAGACTGCCCAAAGCAAATGCGCATCTGGCAACCTCGAGCTGCCCTGGCTGCGCAGGGCAACTGGACGCCCGGCGGTCCAAGTGCAGGACCCTGAACTCCAAACTTCAAAACGCAATCTGCCCGCCCGCGCAGGACAACTGGACGCTGGGTGGCCCGGTGCAGAACCGCACGCAGTGGGCGGTGAGCGACGTGACGTGCGGCAACCTGGTCGCCCTGCGCGGCAACCGCGGCCGCTGCGCCCAGTCCGCGGTCCTCAGGTGCCGCGCCTTTTCTGCTTGTTGCTGTTGCAACCCCTGCTCCTCTAGCATTTTCCGTGCACGTTTCGTCGCACACCCTTTGCTCGTCCTGCTGCCCATCGTGCAGGACGGCAAGGTGGGAGCGTTAGGCTGTCGCCATAAATGGGGATGCCACATGCGATGTTAGGTGGAAGAACCTTGCGCTGTCTCAGTGTTGATTGCCATGGTGCAGGGCGGCGAGGCGGGACTTCCAGCCCATCGCTGCGCTGGCGGCGCTCCGGCGCAGCGGCTCGACGGCGGTGCCGCAGGATGGCTGCGCCGGCACGCCGGCGGCCAGCGACCGGCCGGGCGCCTGCTTCCTGTTTGCGCGCCGCTTCCCGGCCGACACCGCCCAGGTGAAACTCTACATTAAAACACAGTTCCAATCATATGGTATAGCGCCGGAGCCCCGTGGCCAGCGATCGGCCGGGCGCCTGCTTCCTGATTGCGGGCCGCTTCCCGGCCAACATCGCCCAGGTGAACCATTTGACATAATCAACATGAAGCAGATGGTACAGTATCGGCGCGCCAGGGGCAAGCGACCGGCCGGGCGCCTGCTTTCTGTTTGCGCGCCGCTTGCCACCGGACATTGCCCAGGTGAGAACAATTGAAGCGATGTCATTGCGCATACCCTGCTCGTCAGCAGCTGTGAGTTCCGATCCAGGCAGCCTTGCAAGGTTCTTTGTCGACGCCTACATGACTGCAATGGGTTGCAAACGTGCTGCCCCGCTCAATAAGTATCTGCAGTACCGTGAGGCACAGTGCTGATATATGCTCCAGCATGTCAGCAGTCACACACTTTACACTGTGCATGTTGTGCACGTGCAGGCGGTGCTGGATGTGCTGCACGACCCCGCAGGCAACCTCAGCATCGTCCAGAGTCCGCTGGAGTACGATCCCCGCACCCGGAGGAAGAAGGTGGGCTGCGGCAGGGCTCAGCCAGGATGAACAGGAAAATGAATGTTTCAGGGACAGCCCAAGAGGTTTGAACCTTGAATAATGAAGTGTAAACGTGTTGATGCGCCATCCAGAGGTGTTGCGAGTGGAGTGAGGTTGGGAGTGTGAACTGCAGGGATTGAAGTAATTTGCTCGTGTTGCCAAATGTTATATGCATGGCACAGGATGTGTCTCAAATGTGTCTCGACATTACAAACAAGATGTCAAGTGGCAGCGGACCAACAGTCTATGTGCTTCCTCGACGTCTGCAGATCTCCTGAGCTCGCTGCAGTCACAGCAGTCCTGCTCAGACCCTCCCTTCTAGTCGCGCATGACTGTGAGGAACACGACAGTCCATCAGCGGAAAGCTCAGCCAGACATCTTCGCAAGACACCAAGCGACACCGTTTTCAGTTCCAGTCTGCACTGCCGCTGGGCCGCGGGCTGCTGCGGAACTGGAAGGCCTCGTTGTGCCGTCCTGCCGACTGCCTACCGCCGCCGCTCCTGCCGCCCGGCCCTTCCCGCTCCGGCACCTCTCCTGCGCCGCGGTCTCTCTGGGACAGCGACGCTCCCAGGCTCAGCGCCGGCAGCATGGAAAGCGCCTGAGTCTGCTCTGATCCGTCACTGTCCTCTGCGCCACCCAACCCCCGCCGCCGCAGGCCCTGCTGCACCGGTTGCAGCTGCTGCTCCGCCTGGCTGCTGACGCCGCCTGCCGAGATTGCCGGCGCTGCCATGTCTGACGCCGCCTCCATTCCCCCCGCTGCATCCGCGGCATCCGAGCCCGCCTCCGCTGCATGTCCATCATCTGCCCCGCCGCTGTCCCCATCCGCCGCTGCCGCCTCCAGCAGCTCCTGCGCCACCGCGGCACGTTGTTTCCTGTTAGACCGGGACTGTGGTGCTGTACGTGCAGCACCTCACCAGTGCCAGCTAAATAGGGTGCCTTGTGTTTGGACGCTGGCGCTCGCGAGGAGCGATGCTATTCGAGATCAACTCCTGTCCAGAATGCAGGGTCGATCGTGAAAGCATGTACCTGCGCCCGCGCGGCCGCCGAGATGGCGGTCGGCGTCGGCGGCGCCGACGGCAACTCCTGAGACTGTCGCGGCTCCGCCTCGGGCGGCTCGCCGAGGCGCGCCCGCAGCGACGCGTTGGCGGCCTGCAGCTCGCCGACGCGCGCCTCCGCGCGCGCCAGCCGCATCCGCAGCGCCTCCCCCTCGCTGCGCGCCTCCCTGTAGCGATTTTCAGACTGTCCAGATGAGTCGCATAAGCCAATCAAGACCGTCAAGATGAGTCGCATTGGAACATGGCCCGCTGAGCTGGTGTCTGCTGCCGCAGCCGCAGCGCCTTCCCGTTGCTGCGCGCCTCCCTGCAGGGTATTCAAGCCTCGTCATAGGAAGGGAAACCTGATGTGCGCCCAGGGCAGGCGGCTGCTGCCGCAGGCGCAGCGTGCCCCCCTCATTGCAGGCTTCCCTGCAGCAACATTCGAAGCCCGGTCCTGAGAAAGTCACTTGGAGTGTTCCAGGGTGGCCGCATGCTGCTGCAGGCGCAGCGCTGTTCCTGTGGCTGTGTGCCTCCCCGCGCTACCTGGGATGCTCGTCATGGCAAGGCATTTGAAAAACCATGCAGGGCAGGCGGCTGCTGCCGCAGCCGCAGCCGGGGCTGCCAGAGCGCAGCGGGCGCCTGCATTACGCCCGGCGAATGACAATGTCAAAAACATGCACATGCTGCAAGTCCCACGCACCGCAGGGCGCCGGTGAGGGCGGGGTTGTCGCCGATGAGCGACGTCGCCAGATAGTCCAGAGCCGGGAACATGCGCGACCCGACGCCCATCACCCCGCTGCCGACGAGGCCGCCGATCTGCCGGGGCGACACGCCGCCGCCCGCCTGCCATTGCAGCGACATCGGCGGCGGTCGGTCGTTGCAGTCGAACAAGGCATTCGGCTGCAAGTCGATGCTTTGGAAGCAGCACGACATACGTCCCGACACTCCGAAGCGCAGGCTGCGACGCTTCACGCTGAGCAGGGTGCAATCTTTACAGGCACAAGCCTGCCGCACGCCATGCGCAGAGTGTCTGCTGTGGACAGCTGAACCCTCTTCAGCTTGGTTTGCCGGCATGGTCACCCGCTGGGCGGCCGTCGGCGGCGTGCGGGGGCGGCCCCCCTGCGCCGCCGGCGACTGCGCGAGCAGCCGAGCGCGCTGCTTGGCCTCCGCGGCGGCAAAGCCCGGGTCGTACTTCCGCAGCAGCTTCAGCGTCTTGTCGTAGTGCGTGGAGTCCTGTGTAACATCGGCGCCGCTAATGAGATCAAGTGGATGCTGCAGCTGTAGACAGGCATGCAGGGAATAGCTCGGCCTGGCAAACTGCGTCTGCCTCCTGCCCTGCCGCAAACCTGGCATGCAGGTGTGGCGGTGCCTCTCCCAGCTGGGGCACAAGCAAGGCTAGCGCGACACAACCACGATGTGGTGTAATCCAATTGCATGCAGCTGTCAGGAGCATGCAGATGTCATGGACGCACCTTCAGGTCGATCAGCATCTTCCGCATCCTGTCCTGCGCCCGCTGCAGCCGCCCGGCGTCGCGGCCGGCCTTCCAGCTGGTCAGGAACATGACGGCGGCGTGCAGCAGCCATGCCGCCGGCGGCCACGCAAACACGGGGACCACCCGCAGGAAGTGGCCCCGCACCGAGTAAGACCCCGGCGGCTGCCGCGTGACCTGCAAAGTCAGACTGGGAAGCTGTGTGGCTACACGCTCTTTGGCCACCGCTCGAAATGGACGTGGGAAGTGTCTAAACATCGGAGTGGTGCATCATGTATTGCGCGCGATTGATGCCGCTATGCGCGAGTGCGTTCAAAGGCGCTGATGTATGCATGATGGCCTGTGATGGCCGGCTTACCCACGCTGCGTACGAGAATATTGCGGCAAAGAGGGCGCAGGAGTACCACACGATGGTGGAGCTCAGCCTCTGGCGGCGCCGCTGGCGCTCCAGCCGCTGCGCCTGAGGTACAAACAGGAAACATCGTGCTGGTGCGCAATGTGTGGAGGGCCAACAGGCACTGCGCTTCTCCGATGCAGTGCCCACAGCCTCGCAGCCATCGCACAGGGACACCAGGGAGCCTTTGCGCATGCGCCCGCAGTGCCGCACCTTGAGCTTGGTGATGTAGGCCTCCAGCCGGTCGAAGTTGCGCTCATAAGACGCATAGAAGTTACCAGATCCCACTTTGTTCCAGCTGAGGACAGACAGTAGTGCCCCCATTGCGCTGGAGCGACTTCGCAGGCCCCGAAGCTGCCTGGATTCACAGCGTCGTGAAATGGCTCCTCATGCTTCACACATAGACAGCGTGATCTGCTATTGCTTCGGCACACTTCGTCGGGGTGAGTGCACTTGTGCGAACGGCGTTGTGTGTTGAGGCTTGCAATACAACCTCGGCTGATGTGGACCCAATTTTGATTCATGAACACCGCACGTGAAATGTATCAGTCTTTTCTGCGCTCAAAGCATGATTTCAGATTACATTTCAGGCGCACGCAATCCTGTCCAGGTCTTTCCACAGGGCACGACATCGACGCTTCTGAGACTGTGAAGCAGGCGGTAGCGTTGCAAGGCGGTGTCATTTCGGTGTCAGTCGATTGTGATGTGTCAGCGGCCCTGAGCCCCCACCGCGCAGCCATCATCAGGACCCGTCAGGTGCAGCACGTTCATCGATATTCAGACTTCTAGAAGTCAGCGCGAGGGCAGAGCAGCCGGCAGCATGCAGTCGCCGCGCAGCAGCAGGGCCCGCGGCTTGTCTTCAGCTCCGGCGTTGCCTGCTCTTGGTGGGGGCGCGGAAGCAGCGTCGCCGCTGCCTGCGTCTACATTCAGCTCAGCATCAGCAGATGCTACCGCGCCCGCGTCGCCGCGGGCATCTTTCAAGGCCAGGGCGCCGTCGCAGGTGTGCTATCTTTTCAAATATTCGAAGCAGGTGCCTGCGTCTGTGCACGAGCCAAGCGGCCGCGCATGCATGAGCATGCTTATGTGATTCGTTTGACCTCATCTGGACGCTCAGCGCATGCACGCATGTTGTGCGCGGCTGCAGTCGCCCAGGTGCTGACATCGCATCAGCGACATACGCCCCGGCCTGTTCACTGCAGTGCTGCAGCTTGCCATTCGGAAGCGGTCGATGATAAATCAGATGATCCAGCATTAGCTTTGCATGAAGGTGCTCATTGATCATGTTCCTCCGAAGGGCCGGATAGCTTCACCGGCTGCATCGGCTCCAGCAGCAGCAGCTGGGCGGCAGCACGAGCCTTGCCAGCGCTGCGGCGCCACCCGCACGCCCGTCTGGCGTCCCGCCGTCTTCGGAGGTGCGCATGACTTCGCTTCAGGCGCTGATGACCTTTGGATCACTCATTACAGTTTCAAACATGCATCCATGCATGTTGACATGCTCAACACAGATCACCGCCATCAGAGTATCTCAGTCAAGGTAAGGCGTTGTCACCGTGTGCCTCATCATGCCGCTGATGTCTTTGCAACATGTTCCTGCAGCATGCAGCAGCTGACTGATCGTGCTCTGTACCGCTGCAACCGCCCGCAGGCCCCAAAGAGCTGTGCAACGCGTGCGGCCTCAAGAGGGACACGCTGCGCGCCATCCACGGCACGCCCGACGGCAAGCCCGTGCGCGCGGCAAGCGCCACGCCGGCCTCGGCCGCCCGGCCGCCAAAGACGCTGCCCATGGCGACGCTGCCGGAGGCGGCGCCGCTGTTCCAGCCGGCGCCGCTGCCGCCGCTTGCGCCGCTGGACACAGACTGCAGTGCAGAGCTGCCTGCTGCCGCAGGCGCAGCGGCCGCTGCGGCAGGTTCCCCACAGCGCACGCCTCGCCGCTCCAGGCCCCTGGCGGGCGCCAGCACTACGCCGCTGACCAGGAGGTGCGCTACCATCGCTACTATGCCTGTGCTGCTCTTCCCGGCATGGCTTGTTGCAGCTCTGTGTGCAGTCGGATTTGCATGTGTTGTGTTGGCCAAGCTGCGGCTGGGAAGTCTGAGCTGTTATGGTCGCACAGCACTTTACAACAGCTGACCCGATCATGTGTGGACCTGAGACACAGGGTGGCCAGGGAGGTGACGCCTGAGCCGTCGCCGCGGCCGGCGGAAGCACTGGAGCACGCGACGCCGCCGCGGCTGTTCAAGTCGCCCCACGCGCGGGATGCCGACGCGTCGCCGGCGCGCACCCGCAGTGGCATGACGCCCCTGCGAAGCCCAGGTAGGCTGCAGCGTCATCCGCATCATCACTACATCCGCTGTGGCTTGTCTGGGTTCATCACTGCACCGGCACTGTCCAATCGCATGGCATGATGTGCGCTTTATTGCATGTTTTGCACCGACGGTGTTGTCTGGGCAGAGTTCAGTAGTTTGTATGTCTGAATGCAGGCGCGGGCTTCCGGACGCCGCTCGACCGCATGCGGCCAATGGAGCGGGGCCCGATCTCACCAGCAACCTCAAATGACGCCCGGCAGCTGATGTTCCTGTCTGTGTCCCACTCCCACAGGGTGCATCTTCTCAATCCTGCAAGATGGTATCGTTTGTGTATGTTATATCTGATAGAGGGTTGGTTGCACCACAACTGCCCTGCTCACATGGTCCTGCACCATAGAGCCTCGCCATGTGTAGAAGCATTCCATCATATTGCAACCCTGCTTGTTTCACAAGAAAACCTTCCTGCTGTAACAATGCTGATGCACTGACATGTTTGCTTCCTGCAGCCGTCGCAGCTGCGGGTAACGACGCAGCCCAAGGCGCGGCAGGCGCAGCACAAGGCGTCCGGCTCCAAGTCCGCCGGTGGCAGCATCAGCGAGCGCAACCGCGCGGCCGCCATGGCGCGGTGGCACTACCCCGGCGGCGCCGCGGCCACGCCTTCGAGCGCGCCGGCCGCCACCTGCCGCAAGTGCGACAAGGCTCTGAAGGCCACCGCTGCGTCCGCAGGTGATGATGATACTGCGGCAAGATCCCTGCATGAAGCAAAGTGTTGCGCACAGGTCAGTGCGATGGCCACGATGACGTTCCCATCTGCTCGAAGGCACAGAGAGAGTGTTGGTTGAGTCCTCGTGTCTATGCACCTTGCAACTTCCTCATGCACCGTGTGACACCCTATATGCTGAGCCCTCTGCCATGCTACCGCAGGCCAGCAGCTGTGCGGCGGCTGCGACACAGGGCGCAAGCGCAAGGCGGGCGGAAGCCCGGCGAACGAGGCGCCGGGGTCACCGCTGACACGCGCCGCCCGCCGCGCCGCCGGCGGCGCCCCCTTTGGCGACTGCAGCGCCGTCAACGGCGAGGACCTGGCAGACGCGGACTTCAACCCGCAGGCGGAGACCGTTGTGCCTGCCCCCGCGGCGGCGCCGGCGCGCCCGGCGAAGAAGGCGCGGCGGGCGTCGGTCGCCAAGGGCGGCGGCAACGGGTCCGCCGGCAGGCGGCCGGGACGGCCGCCCAAGTGGCCGGAGCGGGGCGAGCCAGCTGCGCGCGACGCCGCCGCGGCGATGCTGCCCGGCGACTTCACTCGCGTCGAGCAGGTGCGCACTAGCTGCAAACGCTTCCCCAGGCCACAGGCTGAAGAGAGGCAGACATACCTTGTTTTGTGAGCGTGCTGAGTTCGCCGTGATCTCAAGCTCCAGCAATCTCCTCCGAGACACAAACCATGCTTTGTTCACCCCACGTTGAAACCTCATTGTCCGTGGCGACAGGTGTTGGTGCAGGCGCCGGGGCGACCGCCTTTCCACTTGGCGCGGCTGGCGGGCGCGCCCCACGGCCAGCCCGCCCTCGCACTCCGCCAGGTTCAGGTGCGGTATGACATGATGAGATTGTAGTCTTGAATATTCCGATTGGCACGACTGGCGGCGCGCTCCACAGGCAGCCCGTCCTGTGCGCTCCGCCAGGTTCAGGTGCGCCACACATGAAGCTGCTGTATGAACGGGTTGCCGGCAACTCAAAAGGGTGTCAGTCTGCGAGCCCTGAGAGGCAGTCTTGGGAGAGATCATCAGGCTTGCACACCCTGCAGCAGCCGCGACATCGCCCATGCGTGCCATATTGCAAGAAACTGGTGCTGCGCACCAGTTTCTTCTGAATCGTGTAGTATTCACACACCTTGTCCTCTTAAAATGCAGGTTGCGCTGGTGCCGCACACGGACCGCTCGAGCGCGTTCTACCTGGCCATGATCCGCGCTGCGGAGGCCGTCAGCGGCATGGTGCGCTCAGCGGAGCGCCCCGAGATGGCGCTCCTCGTCTCCGGCGGCGCCCTCGCCAAGGGTGCGCCTTGAAGGGTTTAGGGTTCCTGTGGCAGCTCGAGGGGTCCGTGGTGTTCGAAAGCGTCCACATGTGTAGACCAGCAGTGGGGCACTGCGTCAATGCAGAGCTGCCGTACGCTGTGTGCAGCTGTGCGCTTGCCACCTGGGCAGTTTCTACAACAGCAGTGGCAGTCCTGCAGTGCAGCTGGGTGTCAAGGCACTGTCTTGGCGCTGTCATGGAGCTGTCGTGCGACACTGCAGGACTACTGCATCAGCTGGCTGCTGTTCTCAGCGTGTGCCATACGCACAGCACAGCCCTGCAGTGGCGGAGCTGTGCCTTGCAGGCCCCGAGCGGCTCATGGCACAATCGTGGTGGCTGAGAGGGCCCCAGCTGTTCAGGAGCTCACCTGCTGAATTCGTTGTGTGCATCCCGCCGCAGGCGCCTGCCGTGCATCCATCAGCACCTTCCCAGCGGTGCTGAAAGGCCTCGCCCGGCTCGGCGTCGACGACGCCACCCTCGCGGCGCTCGAGGTGCATGACGTGCGGTCTCCCGACCTGCGGACGCCGCTGCCCGCGCCAGCTGCGCCCGCCGCGCTGGTCGCCGCTGCCGCCGCCACGCCGCCCGGCAGCATCGGCGAGGCCGCCGCCGCCGCCGTCCCGTCGAGCGGTGCCGGGCCCGCGACTGCCGGCATGTCCTCGCTGGGCGACGCTGCGGAGGAAATGGCTGCGCCCAGTCCGCCGGCGGCCGGCCGCCGCTCCGCTCGATCGGCCCGCGGCGGCGGCGCAGGGGCGGCTGCCGTCGGCGCCGCCGCCGCCGCCGCTGCTGCCCCGTCGCCGGCGCCGCCGGCCGCGGCGGTGACGCCCGCGGCGCTGCCCCTGACGGCGTCGGCATTTGTGTCGGTGTCGCACAGGCGACGCAGCCGCAAGCCCGGCAACAGCACGCCCGCCGCTGTCTTGGTGAGCACCAGATGAGACGTGGCCTGCCTGTTTGCATCTTGCTCTGCACTGTGAAGGCCATAGACTCCATCGGCTGTTCAAAGTCCGCATGGCGGAAATGCAGCTGCTGCAACCACGACCGCATGGTCCGACCTTTTTCTGCCGGCCTTCCTGCCTGGCTACTGGTCCAAGCGTCCAAGCGCCTCGTGCCGCTTTGCTCCTGAGCGCGCTGCACTGCCCACAAAACGCAGGCGCCCATGTTCGCATCGCCGGACTCGCACTACGTTTCGGGCGGCAGCGTGGACACGGCGGTGGCCGTTGACCCGGCGTGGAGCCTGCAGCTGGGCGCCGGCCAGGCGCCGCGGCTGGCCCGCAGCGCCAGCCGCCCCCGCAAGTTTTCCCCCGAGCCGGTGTGGGCCTTTGGTGCTATTTTGTGATAAGTTCTGTGACGTGCAAACTTGCACAAATATAGAGAACCGGTTGCTCGAGCGACTGCCCACAACAGTCGTTTCACTCAAAACCCAGCAGCAGGTCTCCAAAAGTCATGTCCCCTTTATGTAACAGCCGTTTCCTGCATGTGCGGCAGGGCTTCACCAGCGACGACGGCAGCACCGGACGCGGCAAGCGACGGCGCGCCAGCAACGGCGGTGAGTCCCGCGGGGATGCGGGCCAGGCGCTGTGCGAGGCCGGCGTCCATGCCGACTGGCTGCCGCTGCTGCAGCGCCCGCCCACCGCCGCCATGCAGGTGCGTTGTTGATGATACGCAATTCACAGTCCGCGGCATCACTGCTCCATAATCGATGACGTCCTGCCAACTGTCTTGCTGGGACAAACTGGGGCAGCCTATGCCTTGCATGGCTGAAAGTTGCCCGGCAAGGCTGACTAAACCCCAGCGTGCGTCAGCATGTTGAATTTACAAGTAAAATCTACGGGCCTGTGAATCTGCAGGCTGCCGCCCGCCTGGCGCTGGAGCAGCACCTGGATGCGGGGCAGGCGTTGCCGCGCAAGCCGCACGTGACCTTCGAGGAGCCGGCGCCGACGGACAGCGGCGCCAGCGACGGCGGCCACATCCGCGGCGCGCCCTTCGCCGAGCACCAGTTAGCAAACGGTGCGCCTCGTTTTCTCTGGCAATTCCCGGCCTCCTGTCGGCCCTCACGAAAGCCATTCATTTCATCATTTCCCAATGGGGAGGCTGCCTGAGCAGAGACACAGGCATCACCCAAGCACGGCGCCACGCGCACACCGCCCAGTTGTCACTCCGTGCCTCTGGCACAGGAAATGACGTTTGTTGCGGCTGCCATGGACACATCTCCATTGAAAAGCGTGTCCCTGCTTGCAGGATGCGACGACGCCACATCGAAACACGGCAGGGTGCTGTCAGCATACTGAGCGCCAATGTTTGGCAAAGGTCCGAACCTGGGAAATATTGTTCGGACCTGCGCCTGGGAGCTGGGTGCGTGGCCGATGTCTTGTGGGATTCTGGGGCCGTTCGAAAGATCTGCAGGGAGAACCTGAACCTTCCTGCCCGCCAGCATCGTTGATAGTGGCGGCGTGCTTTCGCTTCTGTGATTTAGCCCAAGTGCACAGCAACATGTACTTCGAGTCATGGCGCCAGGCCATAGCAATGGCAAAAGCTGCCGTGCTCATCGATTGGGGTGCAGATCTGGGTCTCGACTGCACCGCCTGGAGTAGATATACCGATCATTTGCTCAATGTAGATACTCTCAGCAATTGGAACACAGGTACACACAAAGCAGACCCTCCGCACGTCTTGCATTTTGGCATGCATTGACACATAGGGAGGTATAACGCTGATAGAGATGCATATCTGACTTCAGAGCAACGTCAGTACCAGCACCGCAATTGAATAGGTGACCAAAGAATACAACTGTCTGATCCCGTCCCGCTCGTCAGCCGCCACTTATGCCAACCACCCCCGTGCAGCGGCCAGAAATCTCGTCAGGCGGCCCCTCCTTAGGGCCTTGTCTGTCCGAGCTCCGCTGACTCTGGAAGTCTGCAAAGACCGGCAACTATGCCTGCACGTGCTGCTGCTGCCTGGGCTGCGCGTTGGATGCAGGTCTGCTGACTAGCTGCCTGGCGGTTTGAGATTCACATAGTTCACGACTCCGCCGCGGTCTGCTCCACGGGCTGCGGCTTGGGCGGCGCCTTGGGCAGCAGGTCTGCCAGGTCTTTCGAAACCGCCGCCGGGATGGAGTGCGACTCCAGGATCTCCCGCGTCGCCGCCCGGGCCGCCGCCGTGTCCAGCACCACCACCTCCTGCGGCGCAAAGGGTGCAGGAGGCTGAGCGAATGGGCGAACAAATGGACGTTAACTCTGGAGCCGCCAGACCAGCTGTCTGGAATGCTGCAATTCTTCGGCATGGTCATGCAAATGCCGCATTGGGACACACCCATGCAGCATGCCCACACTGCATTGTCGTATCCATGTAGGAGGCGCTGGCAGGGGTTTTGCAATGGTGAGCAGAGGGGCAGTCGGAGAGGCACCTCGTAGTCCAGGTCGAAGCGCATGAAGCGCTGCTCGCAGCCGGCGGTAAGCTCCGCCAGGTGGCGCAGGTTATCCACCTCCACACCGTTGAACTTCTTCACCTGTGTGCGGCAAAAGGTTCAATATCGAGGCAGAACTCCACAACCAACGTGTTGTTGGACAATAGCAGCTCTGCCAGGTGGCACAGGTTGTCCACCTCCCACCGTGACACTTGTCGTCCTGTGCGCGGCAGCCATCGCGATATTTGACCGACCAAAGCATGGACGACTCTCAACCTACAGGCTCGTCAGATTGAGCGGCACCACGACGGCGCATTGGCCAACGCAAACAAGCATTGCTGCAAACATGTTGAGCAAAGAAGACTGCTCGACAAACGCACACCTGCATGTTGTAGAGGTCCTCATAGCCCAGCGTCGAGTCGCAGGCCAGCACCTGCACAGCGACACAACATACTGAAGAGGCAGTGAGACTGCAACAACCTGGTGTTTGGCAAGGACATGACAGGCCCTAGGATGTAAGCCGGCGTCAGGCGCCTCAACAAGGCCCTGTTCCATTGTTTTGATGTGCTGTGTGTGCTCAGCATGGCAGTGGATGACTGTCTCTGTGCGGCTGGCTGCGTCCGTCAGGCAATAAGCGGAAAAGGTCTCATACGTCCTCCCGAAAGGGAGGAATCAATTCGCATATGTGTCATCATTGGACGCAGCCCGCCCATAACAGCTGCAGCTGCCTTTATCGTTCGACCGCACAGGCAAGCAGAGGTGACGAAGTATGGAACAGATGCAGCAGTCAGGGCACAGATATTGCCGAATTTACGATGCCTGGCTGAGCAAAGCAGCACATTGCCGCATGAACGCTGCTGGAGGCCGCACAGCAGTGTTACAACTCCGAAACACAGGGGCGGCAAGAACTCCTTTCCACGCTCACCTGGCTGAGCAGCACGACCTGCTGGCCGGGGCGCTGTTTGAGGCCGTACAGCAGCCGGTCCAACAGCTTGACGGGGGAGTCGGTGTCGTAGTCGCCGCCATACTCCGACGCCAGGTACGGCTCGCAGCACGCCGTGAACACCAGGCCTGCGTCCAATCACGTTGGGAAGCTGAGGGTGCCTCGCCAACTGGAGGCGGAGTCTGCATGTGGCTGCAGTGCAAGCGCCGGCGCCACTGCGATGCCATGGCAGCCCTGCAGCAGCTGGTGAGGCAGCTGTCGTGTTGGTGTCCGGACTGTATGTCGATGCTGCAATGTTGACCCACGAGGGTCAATCAGTTCAAGAAGGATTAAATTGGACGGGTTTGAACCAGGATAAAGCATAAAGTGACAGGATGTGGTGAAGTTGAAAGCACGCCTGACACAACCAGGAAGGAGGGGTCGGCGCCGGCGAGGTGCAGCGGCACCAGCGGCTGCGGCGCCGAGAGCTGGATGTCCAGCTCCAGCGGCTTGCCGTCGCGCAGCACCTCCACGTCCGCACGCTCCCCCGTGAACTTCTGGGATATGAGGTACCCAAAGGCGATGCGCTCGCCAGACCTGCAGGGCCAGGCAATTGTGCCATCAATGGTGAACAGTGGGTCAGGCATCATGCCATTTCACCAACTGTCAAGCACCGCGTGGTGCAGCCCATGGAGCTCAGGTGGCCATCAGGCAGGCAATCGCTGGGAAAGTGGCCAAGACTGCTTTGCCTAGACGACTGCGTGGCATGCATGGACGCTGCAGGCAGTAGCTGCACTTTGATCACACACCTGGGAAGTGCACCATCCAGGAAGCGCACCGGAAGGGGACAGTGCTGTCGGAGGCGACCAGCGTGCCGTCGATGCACATGCAACTTGGTCAGGTTTTAACATCTGTGCAGGGAAAAGGCGTTGAAAGGCAGTGCACCGGAAAGGGACGGTGCCGTCGGAGGCGACCTGCACGCCGTCAAATTTCATGATGACATCGTCCGGCTTCAGGTGCTTGGCCGCGTCCGCCACAGGGCTGACGGCGCGCACCATCACCCCCTTCTGCTGCGCCGTCATCTGGTACGACTCCCTGCACATTATGCACGTGAGGCACGAGTCAGCAGGAGCAGTCTGATAAATCAGTGCAGTCATCGCCCCCTTCTGCTGCGCTGGCATCTGGTCTGACTCCCTGCGGCAGCATCGGAAACCATTTCTGACAGCTGCGATTAGCTGAGCACATCTGTGACGCGCAGTGTGAACCCCCTTCCAAGAGCCGTCATCTGGTACACATCCCTGCAACATCACAGCATCGTATGTCACAGGTACAGGTCCAAACGAAACGAGCAGTGGACTTGAGCTGGATACACACGGCTGACAGCTGCCAAGCTGATGTGACCCCCGTGGGATGGCGTTCCCGGCAGGGTGCTGCCGGCCCCTTCTGGCAGCATGCGGTCACCGCTGATGTTTTGGCTTCGGCCAAGGAGGCGCACCGCAGGGGATCTGACTCCATGCGCTGCCACCGGATGCCCAGGGAGGGGAAGCCCGTGAACTTGCCATTCCGCCGGTAGTCTGTTAGGAAGTGGTCAATCACCGGCGTCGGGATAACATAGCTGCACACACAAATGTTAGAGTGAGGATAGCTCAGAACTCTGTTGCACATGTGGGCTCTGCCTCTGCAGGTGCAATACGCGGATGGAGGTGACATGTGCAGCGCGGCACATGTGCAGCTGTGGTGGCTTGCGTTTGTAGCATGCTGATACCAGAGCGCTTGCAACTGTGCACTGGTTCACAAATACACTGCAGTTGTTCTGCACCAACCCGATGTTTTCTGCATCACCCCCTGACAGCGACTGGAAGGCGATGCCCACGCACTGCCCTGCCTGATTGAAGACGGGGCCGCCTGTTCATCAAAACCAAACAATGTCCACACTGATAGCCATTAACTCTGCTATGTGTGCGCAAATGCTGCCGCGCATGGCTTGCGCTGCCCTGCTGATTATAACCCGCTTCCACACGATGCAGCTAGGTCAGGGCTATCCGTCGGCAGCATGCACCAATTTACTGGACGGAACAGGGAGTGCACTGCCCCACCTGAGTTGCCGCTGTTGATGGCTGCATCGATCTGCACGCCCAGCAGCTCCGTGCTGCTGTGCGCGTACGACGTCACCTCGATGCGGCTCACCACACCTGCGCAGGAGGTATGTAAGGTCGCGTCACACTCTATGCTGCGAAGGAGGGCCAGTGCATTCGTTCAGCACGCTGCTCAAACAGTGCAGGCCAGCGAGGCACGCTGTTTCCCAACAAGAGCATGACAATCTGCGTCGGGTTTCAGTTCCAGAGTCTGACGGTGTCCTCTGTGGCAGCGGCGCTGATGATGACCCCGCCAATACTGCGAAAGGCATTTTGCTTCGATGGATGTCATACTGAGTGCATCCCCCTCCCTTGCTTTCGAAGCCTCCTCCTCCCTTGCTTTCAAAGCCTCGAAAACACTATGCAACCCTACCGGAGGTGACGCTGATGGTGTCGCCGCCGATTGGGTAGCCCACCACCGCGACGGCGTCCTGCAGGTGCGGCAGCGACCCAAACGCCAGCGGCGCGACGCCCGCCTGTCATTCCAGAGCAGGAGTCTTGCGAGAGTGTGGTTCGAAGGCAGTGACTGCGTGGGTCTCATATTGCACGAATCCCTGTGTGCCGAATAGTACGGATCGCCGGCACTACAGGGGCGTCATCACAGGGGCAGCTTGCCTGACCCAGTAGGGTCTCCTTTACGGTTCCCTGCCTCCCAGCGGTCAGGGGACTGGCGCTTTGTCAATCAACCATCTCTTGAACGCTTACACAGCTGATAGCTTGAACTCACCCAGAAGGCGTCGTCGTCCACGGTGAGCAGCGCGATGTCGCACTCGGTGCCCACTGCCAGCACGCGCGCTAGGAACTTCCTGTCGTCGCCCCGCCGCTTCACCTTCACCTGTTGCAGGCACGAGACAGCGGCTCGGGACAGTGGTGTCTGCAATTGCGTAATAGTTCGCGCCTGTGTCACATCGTCAAACACATGTTGGCCGAGACCTTTCACGGCAATGGGCAATTTCTGAGGCAGCAGTGCATGGCAGCATGCCAAGCCGACCTTGCCTGTGAGTGGTACTCCACCGAGTGCGCATTTGTGAGCAACCACCGATTCCCCGCGCCGCCGGCCGCGATCATGAAGCCTGTGCTGGTGGTCGCGAACTGCCGCTTGCGCTGCCACGGCAGGCTGTAGTTGGGCTCCGTGTGCACGCAGTACACCTGCAGGAGAAATTTCATTGGTCTGGCTTGCAATCGATTGCAATTTCCCTGCTGTGTTACGCAGCCCATCTGCAGCGTGCCAGCGCTGCAGCTGCGGGGTGTGTCAGAGGTGTATTGCGAGTGCGTGTTAAAACAAGATGTGCACCACTGCAAGCCCAATGCACATAGTAGACGTGCACCTTGACCACGGCGTCCATGAATCTGCCCATGGCTGCCATCGCGGCCTCCGCAGCGCCGTCGTCAATATACGGCACCGCCGGCGCCCGCCCCGGCAGCGTCTCGTCGTCGATGCTGTCCAGCGCCGCTGGTACTGCGGCCGCTCCTGCATCAGGCGCCATCAGGGTGATTGATGCTCCTGGTGGCAGTCCGCATCTCCCAGCACATGCACATGTGCTCAGCACAAGGGCGGATACAGCATGTGTAGCTGCTCCAAGTGCCATGCAATCGGTGCAATGCAGTGCGTCTGATTGCGATAGACTGGGCCAATGACGTACGGCGCTGGAAGGTGCCGCTGCCATTGGCTGTCTCATTCGACTGCCTAAGCTTGCCGCGCTTCTTGCGGCCCCGGCCCTGCGGCGCCTCGGCCGCCGCGCCAGCCGTCTGCGCTTGCTGCTCGACTGCACGAGGATTATCGGTCCGGCTAAGTACATGTCGTCGAGAGTCGGTCACATCAGGTTTGCCCACTGCACTGGATATTGCCTTCGACATCCGGTGGCACATGCACAGCGGCTGCGGCGTCAAGCCGTACCAGCAGCACGCACCTGTTCCCCTGGCTGACAGATGCTGCCGAGCTGGCCTAGGCAGCAGCCTGCACCAGAAACACGGGTTACGAGACGTCAAGGTATACGACCACGATATTTGCGTCTCAAAACTGCCAATGCACGACACCAGGCAGGGGCTTGACCACTGCATCCGCGCTGATCCATAGACTTGCGTCGATTAGGCATCCTTCTACACATGCTAGACTACACGCACCTGTTGAGGGGGCGCGCCTCCCTGGTGGCCGTTTGTACCCGGCGATTCCTGCCGTCGAGCCCTCTAAATTCGCATCGTGGGCTCACTGAGGCGCCAGCGCACGACCTGAGATCCATGTGACACTAAAATACCAAACCCCTGTTGCGCAAAAGGTGTCAGCAAACTGCGTTTGCGCAATTGCTAGTGGCCGCTTATCGCTGGGTCATTAACTTCCATCTTCCCCGAGGGAAGTAGTTGCTGACCTGGATAATCCAGGCTGGATTGCACGTGCTTTGCAGATTTCTGCATGACGAGATCCTGCAATTCCCAAGACACTGCTGCACTTTCTGTGGCTGAAGCCTGTCAATTTCCGTATTACGTATTGGTTCTTGTTTTATATGCTGACACCGCGGCTGACTGTAAGGTCTGCAAGCAGGTCGGCAACGCCCACAACGGACCAGCACGAGTAAGTGCGACCAGTACCCAGTGCGACTGCTCGCATTTGAGACGCACTTATCATTCCTTGATTGAAGCTCTGGAGGAGTCTGACGTGCTTCCGGTGATCGGAAGCCACAGCCGTCTGGAGGCCACGTCAAGATGCTGTCGACACGCCTCCACGGCCGCTGCGGTATGGCGATCGCGTCGCCTGGACCATCTCGCGCGACAGCACTCTACAGTTCACGAAGGCGAGCGCTCTTTGGCCCGTCAGAAAGCCCTCCCGTACAATATTGCAAAGCCATCTTGCTGGCATCAAGACTCTGACGGCAGTGCCCAGGAGCCAGGATCGCGTCGAATTCTTGGACACATTCCCCTAAATTACCCTCATAGTCGTAGCAATGGGCGCAGGGCTTGCCTGATCGCAAGCTCAGCAGTGTGGGGACACTACTCGTAGTGCAACTCTCGTCATGCTTGCACGGTTCGTCTGAATGCGTCCTTCATGGGATGCGCAAGCCCAGTTGAGGCCTTTCCATTTGTTCGTGCAGGTCTGCGCCCGCGCGACGCTGCGTCAGGGCCAGCAGGCGGTGCATGGTCCGCAGTGATCTGGCGGCCACCGCCAGCACTGACCCCACGCCCACAGATCTTGAAGTTGAGAAGGACTGGCCCAACAAGGGCATCTACCCCGGCGCCGCCTGGGGCTGGCAAAAGCCTGCTCCTAAGCAGGCGCTGGTCGACTGCGGCAAGGCGCACACGGCGCAGCAGTGGATCCTCAATGGCGTGCAGCTCGTTCACTGGATGCCCTTTGTGCCGGCCATAATGCTGGCGGCGCACATCTTTACCCACGTCGACGCGCTCCAGAAGGGCATCTTCATGGCGAAGGGCTTTCATATTTCGTCGCTTCAGGTGACGCCACTGTCATGCTGTTACGGTCATGCGCACCCCTGTGTCCGGACACATGCATGTTGTTTTGTAGAGTTGCAGATATCACATGCTAGACATGAGACTATGAGAGCTCGATGCTTGCAGGTGTTTTGCCTGATGATGGGGCCGCTTTGCCAGGTGTTCGGCTCCGTCATGGTGAGAAGCTCACACCCCTGCACATGCATGCATGATGATAATGGAGAGCTGGAATGATGAAGTCTGCGACAGACTTGCCATGGGCTTCCCAACCGTTCGTCAGTGCTTAAAGCTCTCCTCGCAGGGCATCACGATGCACGAGTATGAGGGATGGTGAGAACACATAGAGCAGTCAGTCCCTTGCATCTGCTGCCGTATCACTGACAGCAAATGAAGTGTGGGTCGCTCGTTGCATGCTGGGCGTATGCCGCCCTCTCACAGCATCCACAGCAGCAACGTGTGGTCGCCTCAAACTGCATTCCAACAACCACAGGCAGGTGGCAAAGTTCAAGACACCCACGATACTTTCAGGCGAGCAACATCGCGGCAAGCATGAACACATCAAGCACACCATGTACGACGACCTCCAGGTCAACATCTACACGCATAACAATGAGTGGTTACGGTGAGATAGAGGTTGCTGCTGCCTTCCTGCTTGACCGGCTAAACCTGCTGCAGACTTGACAGCGCGGCGAGCCTGACCGACTGTGTCTATTCTTGCAGACTTGTCGCCTACCGCTTTCTCTTCATCTTCCAGGTGAATTGCAAATGGGTTCAGCATGTCTGGAAGCGCAATAATGCCAAGGCTCGAGCCGAGTCCATTTTGGCATAGCAGTACGTCATCCTATGCATGGAACTGTACACGGCATGGTTGCTGCAGGGCGCTGGACTGGTTGCCGTGAATCTTGCGGCGTACGACTTCGTGGCCTGGAACGTGGGCATTAGCCTGCTGGGCCTAAAGGCCGCCTTCCTGGGTCCGCAGGCAAAGCGGATGACGGTCAACGTTTGGGGGCAACCAGCGTTTCCACTGTCGCTGACTGTGAGCATCGCACATTCCTCGAAGTGCTTCCCTTACATGCTCACCCTGCCCGCTGCCACCAGATGCTGCTGAGATCGTGTAAAGCGCCGCTCAGTCCCATCATACTTATGGTCTTACGTCTCTTGTATCTCACCATTATGCAGGTTGCAATTCCCTTCTTCACCTTTGCCGGCATCAACTTTTTTGCCTTCCAGTGCCTGTTTGGCTGGTGGGGGCTGCTGGCGCCACTCCTCTTCATGTTCGGGGGAAGACCAACGGGTGCACGGCTTTGCTGTCGTCCTGCTCAATGCTGGCCTCATTGCCGAGTATCTGCTGGTGCTTCGTCACACCACGGGGCTGCCATTTTAAAGGCGCGGCTCTTCTGAACGCGGGTGCACACGGCGTTGCAATGTCAGCCGGCGCACCTCCGTCACACACAATCGGATTCCGTTCTCTTTTTTCAATCGGATTCCGTTCTCGGTTCATGTCTCAGCTGACTCTGTTGTCATGTCTGAGATTCTCTGTGAATGCAAAGCCGGTTCTGCTGCTGCGGTTGCAGTTGTGTGTGTGACCCTGCAAATTCGAGGATCTTTGGTTTTGATTTTGATTTTGATTTTGAAGTGGAGTTGGTCGATCTGTTTTATATGTGACTGTGAATGAGGCCTGACAATCCTTACAGAACTGGCGCGACCGATGCCAGCCTGCCATAAATCACACCTATCACATCCAAAAAGATGGAGCAAATGCACACACTCGCTGGGTCATCGAATCGTTAACGTCCCAAGGACCCCACTGTTCACGTCTGGAGTATGTGTGCACATCGCACGCTGCATGCATGTGCAGCACGCTTGCCAGTCACATGCAGGCCCGCATGATCACTCTGGCACCTGCCGGCTGCCCTGATCCTACATGTGCGGGTTCACAGTACTATGGCCCACCGACGGCCAGTCAGTGGCGCCTGATCGCCTGCGTACTCATACCACAAGGTGAGTGGCGATGCGGGAGTCTGGCATCGCCAGACTCCAGAACAGGCAAACTCGCGCCCGCGTCACCAGTGCTGGCCGGCCGCTGCCTATAGTTTGCCGTCAGCGCCCCGGAGATGATATCGGAGGAACCTCACCGCTCACCGGCGGCGGCCGGCCGCCGGCATCCAGGGCTTATTCAGCGGCGCGTTGGACATGCCCTCGGATAGAGCTCTCCGCTCATCAGCGTCGGCCGCCGCCGGCATGTAGGCCTCAGTCAGCTGCGCCTCGGAGATGGTCTCCAGAAAACACTCCCCTCACCAGCGCCGGCCGGCCGCCGGCATCCAGGGTTTAGTCAGCGGCGCCTCGGAGATGATCTTGAACACCTCCTCCGCCTCCACTTGCACCGCAAGCGGCGAGGCGTGGTACCGGTCTGGGTGGAACTTGACCAGCGCCTTCTTCTGCGCCCTGCAACAGTGACACATGAACCTGATCCGAGGTCCAGTAGACGTTCAGAGGTCAAAACAGATCTTGACCAGCGCCTTCTGCTGTGCCATATGCCGCATCAATCATGGAATTCATGTCGAAAAGCGTGGCAGGCTGAAAGGGACGGGCAAGATTCGAGGACCACACAATGCTGACATGAAAGCTGCTGCTGTGGATAATCAAGTAAAACAGCTGGCAGCATGCCAAGCGCTCACTCTGCAGCCGCGTGGCTGTCCAGGCAAGACCACAACATTGGCCGCCGAGACCTTGTGTGTGCATGTGCGCCCAGCAGCAGGCCATGAGACGCACTTGAGGAACTGCTCCTGGGTGGGGCGCGGCTCGCCCTCCACCGGCAGCCGCAGTCGACGCAGCAGGTCTGGCAGAGTGACGCAGCCCCGCAGCCGCGCCTAGGTGAGGAAAAGGTTGAAACTGTCAAAAAACCCTTCACCCTCGTGGGTTCAGCAAAGGTTCACCAGCGGACTCGACGGTGGGTACCCGGAAACACATTGTCCCTATACATCACAGGTGAGGACACCACAGCACGTGTGCACAGTGTGGCACGGGGAGCGTGCATTTGTGCATCTGTTGCAGCGCCTGTGTTACACTCCCCGACTTCCCAAAACACACATACCTGGATGGCGGCGACCAGGGGGCCCCGTAGCGCCTCCTTCTCCGCCGCCAGCGCCACCTTCTGCTCCTCCTCCCGCCGGTGCCCCTCCAGCCGCTCCTGCAGCAGCACAAGGGAGTCCCAACATCGTTAGGCCACCATCGTTTTGTCAAAGCACAGGATCACGGTGCAGCACAGATGCACCAACGGCTCAGGGGGAGGAAGCGCCCCTGTGCTTTGGCTTAAATTGCATCAACCTGTGAAGGGGGGGCCTTGTCAGCACATGCCAGTACGCATCCAGTGAAAAGTCCTTGCGCTGCAGTTTTTCGACCCGCACCTGGGCTCGGCGCTGGGCCTCGGTGGCGGCGCGCCGCTGCAGCTTCAGGCGCCGCGCCTCCTCCGCGTGCGCCGCGACGACCGCCTGGCGCGCCTCCCACTCCGCCGCCTCCGCCGCCTGCGCAAACGCAGCTGCCCGTAAGTGGTCGCGCCGCCCTCCTCTCAAACGTCATGCGAGAAACATTGCCTGTCCTAGTAGTGGAATGTTACATACGGAGGGTTTTTCCCATGCTAGTTGAAGTGCAAGAGGGCAAAGCGTTGATTCTCCCGAGATGACAAAGTCACCTGTGCCGCCGGCCCTGACCACAGCGCCTCCCTGTCCATTTCCACCGCCCTGCCATGTTCCTCCGCCGGCGAGGGGGCGCCGTCGCTGGCCGCCGCGCCCACGGCGGTGGGAACACTTGCGGCGGCAGCAGCGCCTGTCTCGGCATGGCCGTCTGCGGCGGGCCGGGCGGCAGCGGGCGCTGGCACCTGTGTGGGCGGCGCCGTACGTGCCGCGGCTGGCTGCTGTGCAGGTGGCGCTGGAGAGGACGCTGCCGCGGCGCGCGGTGCGGGCCTGCTGGGGGGCCATGGCGGAATGACGGTACTGGGGGCCTCCGGCTGGACGGCAGCGTCGGCGGCGGGCACCGGACTGTTGGAGATTGTTGCCCGGGGCTGCAGTGGAACATCACCAGCCGCCGCTTCCCCCGCCGCTTCTGCAGCGCCGGGAGCCTTGGTCCGGCTGGCTGCCGCAGCCGGCTGCCGGGCGGTCGCCCCAGATGTGGAAGCCGGCACGGGCGCTGCGGCCGGCCGCGAGCTCTGCTGCGCCGACTCTGTGGAGCCAGGCGAGGCGGCGGCGCCCTGCTGCCGGCGCCGCTGCGGGCGCGGCTTGAAGGAGCTGCCCGAGCGGGAGGCCCAGCTGCCGGTGCCCGCGGCCGTGCCGACAAAGTGCATCACGAAGCCAGCCAGCTCCGGGGGCAGCTTGGCGGGCGGCGGCTGCGACGCAGCAGGCGCCCCGGGCGCAGCGGGCTTGGCTGCCGCCGCAGCCTTGTCCGTCGCCATGCGCTTGAAGATGCTGGGGATCGTTCCGCCAGCTGCGCTGTCTGCGCATAGCAAGCCCGGCAATTGACATTTGCAGCGCTTCACGAACTGACCTGCCACTGCAGGCACTTGAGCTCTCGCATGGAGACCACGCCTCATCGACTTGCCATCTTCAACTCAAGGCAAGAAGGCGCATCGGCTCACCACTGGTGCGGCTGCCGGGACGCCGGCGTCGCTGGGGCGCCGCCAATGGCGCCTCGCCCTCGTCCCCGCTGGAAAGCATGAACGGGTCTGACGCCGTGCCGCCGCCGCCCTGCGAGTCCACGTCGCTGCCGCCCGCTGCCGCCGCCTGCCCGGCACCTGTCGACTGCGGGCCTGCAGACGATGGCGGCGCATTCGGCCGCCCCCGTTCATGTGCTGCTGCTGGCTGCGGTGCTGGCTGCCCCTGCTCAGTCGCGGCGCTTTGGGGCTGCTGCGCGCGGCCGGCCATTGCTGCGGCAATCTGATGCACAGCTGCGGCTGCGAAGTCAGCCACCTTTGGCGGCGCCTGCTGTGCCACCGGCCCGGCGGCCGTTGCGGCGCGCTGAAACTCCTGCGTTCGGCCAGCCGCTACCGCAGCCGTGTCAAGCTGATGCACAGCAGCGGCTGCATACCCAGCCACCTTTGCGTTGGGAGGTTGTGGCTGCTGCTGCGGCGGCTGCTCCTGCTGCTGCGGCGACTGCTGCTGCGGCGGCTGCTGCGGCGGCTGCGGCTGCCGCTGCTTCGTGTCCGCAGCAGCGGCTGTGCACCGTACATGCTGCGACGGCACGCCAGCCCCAGCAGCGGCAGCGCCATCGCAAGAGGGCGCCTTGCGTGGCTGCGCCGCTGCGTCCCGCTGTGCCCAGAGACGGCGCTGCTGTTCCCGCAACGTGAGCTCTGGCTCTGCCGCAGGCAGCGCCCTGGGGTGCTGCTGCGACTGCCGCATCTGCTGCTGCGCCGCTTGCTGCCTGTTCTGCGCCTGCGGGCCTGGCTGCGCCTGCGGTGCAGCCTGCGGCGGCTGCGCTGTCCGGCCGGGTGCTGCCGAAGGTAAGGGGCGCACACTGGATGGCCGTTGCGAAGACAGAAGGTCCTCCAGGGCCTGTTTCCCAGGCAGCGGTCGCTCAGGCGGCCGGCCGCCTGGTGCCAGCTGCTGCGCCGGTGGCGGCGCCGCCCGTAGCTGTGCCTCCGCCGGCGGCCGCGCAGCTGCGCCTGCCTGCTGCTGCTGTCGTAGCAGCGCCGGAGGTTGTGCCTGCGGCTGCCGCGGTGAGGCCTGCGCGACCGGCGACGAGCCGCCATGTGGCTGCTGACCCGCAGCTGGCCCAGGAGGTGCTGCGGCTGGCGCAGCAGATTCCGCTGTCCGCCGCTGCGCGATGCTGGCCTTAGTGCGGTTTTGCCGATGCTCCTGGTCGCCTTCCAACACAGGGCGAGGCGCCGCCGTCGGCTCCGCTGCATCAGCGGGTGAGTGCTGCTGCCGCCCAACAGCAAAGCCCCGGTGAGTTGCTGCTGCCGCCTCTGCCGCCGCAGGGCCTGGCGCCGGCTGAGGCACGGGCCGCTGCGCCGCTGCCGGCTGAGGCCAGCCGCGGGCGCGGGGATCCTGCGCCGCGGCTGGCATCATGAGCGGCGTGTGGCCGCTCGCAAACGGGCGCGCCGGGGACGCCGTGCGTGAGGCGGGCCGCGCGGCTGGGTTAGCAGCTGAACTGGCTGCTCTTCCGCCTTCCGCCAGCGCCGCAGCGGGCGACGCGTCGCGTCCGGGAACTGTGCGCAGGAAGCCCGGTAGGCCAAAGGCTGCGGGCTGGGCGGCGCTAGCTGCAGGCATGGCAGCGGCCGCGATGGCGCCGCTGCGGCGGCCGGCGGCGGCCCGCGTCAGGCCGGCCGGCATCGGCTCGTCCTCGTCTGAGGAGCTGCCCAGCACGACGACCTCGTCCGGCGCGGCGGCCGCAGACTGCGCCGCATTGGTCGCCCCCAGCTTCACCTCTGGCTGTGCAGCAGACGAAGGCATCGCAGCCGGCACCGCCGCCGCGGCTGCCATGTTGGCTGCAGCGGGGGCTGTGGCTGCCGCTGTGGCCGGCGTGGCGAGGTCTGCAGCCGCTGCCGCCTGCTGCATGGCGACAAACAGCTGCGTGTGCCCCGGCGGCGGCTGGGCGGCCGCGGTTGCCGAAGACGAAGGCGCCGGCGGCGCAGCAAATTCCTGAGCATCCACCATCTCGACGTCCGAGTCCTGGCTGCTTCCGCTGCGGGTAGCGCCGCCCGCGGCGCCACTGGGCACGCCAGTATCGCCATGCCGGGGCCATTTGGGCCCCACTTCGCCGCCGCCGGCCTTCCGTCGTGGCGCCGCGGCTGCAGCTGCTTGTGCCAGTGCCGCCCGGGCAGAGCTGCCGGCAAACACAAATCCCGTAGCCTTCTTTGCCGGTGCGGCGACTGGCGCAGCCGGCTGCCGGTTGGCTGCAGGCGGGCTGCGCTGCTCTGGCTGCTTGCGCTTGGCGCCTGCATGCTGCACCGCACGCGCCGCCTGCAGCTGCTCCACTGCCATGGCCGCCAGTTCCTGGCGCTTGCGCTTGGCGCGCTTCCGCCGTTTCCACTGTTGCTTTGAGAGCTGCTGGCCCTGCTGGCATGCAATCTGGGCTGCCGGTGGCTGTGCCTGCGGCAGGGATGACTGTGATGCTCGCCCCGCTGCGAGAGCAGCACCTGCAAAAGAGGCGCAATGGTGGCCCGTAGTTCTCATCGTCCCGGCATTTGAGAGCAGCTCGTAAGACTGGCAGCTGCTCTCGACCTTGAGAGTATCCATGTCATCATGCAAAGTCGTGGGTGCAATTCCGCAATCCGTTCACATAGCGATGAGGAGCAAGGCGCACCCTTGCGTGGCAGCGCTGACACTCCGGGCGATGCGCCCTGCGGCGCTGTCTCGTCTGTCGGCACGTGCTTTTGAGCTGTGGCGGAGCGCTCCGAGTATCCAAGGCTGTCGTTTGCCTGCCTCAGGGCTGAGACAATCTGCTCCTCAACCCGCAGCGCGGACTCCGCTTCTCCCTGCAACGCACCGACTCACATGGACGAGCAGACACGTTTGACGGCACTCCAGCAACGCGTTGGTGGCGTCGAGAAGGATAGGAGCAAGGGAAGTGAGCGTCTGTTCCTCTACCTGAAGCTCTGCTTCTGTGCGCTGTGCGTCCGCCAGCAGCTGAGCCAGTCTTTCTGCAGGCGTGGTCACGGGAAGCGAGGCGCCATGCGCGCTAGCTGGCATCTTGTCCAATACTACATCGCAACTGGCCGCTGAGCATCACTCCAAGGCTTGCAAATTGAAACCGAGACGTCAATCGACATTCGCCGGTCCGAAATGGCCAATGTCTGCGTGGCCAACACTAACGGTTCTGCACGTCTTTATGACGTCTTGCAAATGGCTGGTGTGCGTTCCAGCAAGTTTGATCAGCTTTGAGCTGTGGTCACGTGGACGGTTGCTTCCTGCAGCCCTCTGTGCAACACAAAACATGCCACTCTACACGATTTGCGCGACAGACGAGGCGTTGCACAGTGTACATCGTCCGAGGAACTGGTTGCTGGCCATAGCGCCTTTGAGTCGCGGGCCTGATCGCCCAGTTGCTGCACGTCTGCAGCCTCTGATCAGCAGGCAGCCCGCATGAAGATCAATGTGCAGTCACGATCCGGGAGGACGCTTGTGGAGGGCGGCCTCACGCTGCAGGACCAGGCGCGTCGCACGTCCCTGCCTGGCTGACTGCACACCGGCGCACCTTGCACCCTGCCTCATGTACAACCTGCGCCAACCCCAAACTGTGCTGTCCAACTCGCGCAGGCCACCGTTGAGGACCTGAAGCGGGCCTTTGCCAAGTCGAAGCCCAAGTACTACACATCCCGGCAACGGTTCACCACGCAGCCCACCGCCAATGCGTCGCGCGGCGTCCCGCTGACGGCAGACAAGCCCCTGTCCGAGTATGGCGTGGGTGACGGCACCACGCTGCTGTTCAAGGACCTCGGCACGCAGGTCGGTGGCAGCCCTCATGCCAGTCATCTGAGAGCAGCGATGCATTGCATGCAACGTCCTTACTTGCATGCGTTCTGAGGACACACAGCATGATCATGTTGCAACATCTGGGATGTCACCAGCCAAGAACGCATGCAACATGTGTGTTTGGTCTGTGATGTGCAGGTCGGCTATGCGGCAGTGTTCTTCTGGGAGTACTTTGGCCCAATGGCGCTGTATGCAGCAATCTACTTCCTGCCGCAGCTGGCCTATCCCACACACAAGTGCGTAGGTGTTACGCGAGGGCTGCCGACACTCAGCTGGATGCTGCATTTGCAATGACTGTGGAGTCAGACACGAGCTTCACAAGAACGCATGCAACATGAGACATGGTGTATGGCATTCTGAGCATGCATTCCTTTCTCCTTGCAGACACCTGCCAGAAAAGAACCTGACACAGCAGCTGGCGCTCGCGTTTTGGGTGTTCCACTACGCAAAGCGTATCGTGGAAACATTCTTCGTGCACAGGTGGGCCATTGTCGGTGCACTCCATGACATGCATCAGTCACTTTCAAAGAATTGGGCATGGGCGGATTGACCATTGTTTAATACATGCCATGCCACACTGCACATTCCAAACCAGCAATGGTTCCTGTCCGACTGCGATCTCTGTTTGTTATGCTGCAGTAGGCTGCGTCACTGCAACCTCTCTGCCTCCATTGCCCGTGCAGGTTCAGCCACGGCACGATGCCGATCTTCAACCTGTACCGCAACTGCGGCTACTACTGGCTTTTCGGCGCCTATATCTCCTGGTTCATCAACCACCCGCTGTACACACCGCCGCCTGAGACGCGCACCATCATCCTTCTGGCGCTGGGTTTCGCCTGCGAGCTGTGCAACCTGAAGTGCGCTCCAGGCTCTGAACCCTGAGCCTTTTGATAATTCTATATATATATATATATATACATTCCAGTAGTCTTCCGGGGTTGTTGATGCCATTACACCAAGCTGACTGGCATTCTGCCGGCGGTGGGCTCTGCCTGCGGGCTGTCCAGCCTGAAGGACGCTCCACATTCTCCACTGCAGCCGGTCACATGCACAGTCGGTGCTGTCACACCAACGACTTCGATGCTCGGCTGCCAGCGCAGTCCCGCGTTTATGCGTCTCTCGTCAGGCATGCAGACCGCAGGCACCCTGCGCGAGCACCCTGCCTGCGCGATACAGCCGAGAAACCGCAGGTAATGCAAGTTGCATCGTCGTGCTTGCAGGTGCCACATCATCCAGAAGAACCTGCGGCCGGCCGGCTCCAAGGATTATGTAATTCCTTCCGGATTCCTGTTCGACTACATCACGTGCGCCAACTACACCGCGGAGATCGCATCCTGGGTTTGCTTCAGCGCCGCCACGCAGACGCTGGCGGCGTTTCTCTTCACCGCTGCCGGCACCTGGCAGATGGTGCCATGGGCCATCCAGAAGCACAAGCGGCTGCGCAAGGTGCAGTGCTGTCGCGGTGTCGACAAGGTTTGGTGATGCACACAGCGCTGTTGCAGTGCCATTGCTGTGCCGCCAGGGTGCGGTGACATCGTTGGCACTCCTTCAAGCGAAGCATGTTGACAAGCGTGGTGGATCACTGTCACGGCTTCTTCCTGCCATGCAGACGTTTGACGGCAAGGATGGGCGGCCAAAGTACCCCCGGCGATGGATCATCTTCCCGCTGCTTTTCTGAAGCTCCAATAAACGGTTCTAGAGAGCACCTATGTGGGATCCTTGCAATGCTGTCATTTGTGGCAGCGCTTTACAAAGCTCTGAGGTAATGCTGAAGCTGGCAAGCTGATATGCGCTCAACCCGATGTAAGCCTTTAGATGCCTAGATAGGTTCTACAAGATTTCTGCAAGACAAGCTCATCTGTGCATCACGATCCTCCAGCTAGTTGACACGATATGTAGCTCTGGCGGCCGCCGTCAAGCTGCTGATGGGGGCTGGTGCTTCTCTGCAAAGCCGGTCGTCTGCTCCAGGATGTGGGCGAGGCTCAGCAGCTCCGCCTCGCCAAAGGCCCTGCCGATGAGCTGCACGCCGATCGGCAGGCCGCTGGCTGTCGCGCTGGTGTCCAGGCTGAAGGGCAGTGACACCGCCGGCAGGCCTGCAAGAACGGTGCTTCATCGCATCTGTGTTGCAACTGCCATCTGGAATTTGACGTCCTAATCCATGCACTGCACTGCCTGCGGCGTCTCTGCCAGAAGAATTGCTGACGACTGTGCTGCTGAAGATTGTGCTGATGCCAGGCTGACCTCATCCCGCTGCAAGCAGGCAACTCCACGCAAGGATCGCCGCCGCACCTGCCAGGTTGAGGCCGACAGTCATGAGGTCGCCCTTGTACATGGCCAGCGGGTCCGACAGCTTCTCTCCAAACTTGTAGGCTGCCGTCGGCGCCACCGGGGTCAACAGCGCGTCATATTGCGCCAGCGCATCCAGCATCTCCTGCCGCACCACCGTGCGCACCTGCGCACAGAGAGCAAAATTCTGAACGTTCACATCAATCATCAGCACAGTTCTGATTTGTAGGGTTCAGCGCATCAAGGGTCTCCTGCCTCACCACCGTGCGCACCTGCGCACAGATGTCAAGCTCGTCAGTGGCGACTTTGCCGACCCGGCGGGTGACTTGACGCCAGCCCAAGACCTTGGAGCCGAGTCCTTGAGGAGCCGAATGCCGGAGGCAGGATGGCAGCAACACTGGAAGACTGCGCATTCTGCGCACGGGCGGCGCAAATGGAACGCCTGCCGACGCCTGCTGCCTAACTGCATTTGCAATTGGTTCACAAGTAAACCTGCTGGGCGCGCTTGTAGTAGGCGTCGTAGAAGCCGGCGGACAGCGCGTAGGTGCCCATCAGGATGCGGCGCTTGACCTCCTGCCCCAGCCCGTCGTGCCGCGTCCCCTTGTACATCTCCCGCAGGTTGCTTGACTGCATGCACAGCAGTTGGAAGACTCCTCCCAATAGAGTGTCGGCAAAGCCCATGAGAGATGTCCATGCCCCGGGTTTCACCGGAATGATTCCCTTCAGGTTTGCGGATCGCGGTCGTTTTTTCAGGGTGCAATTTGGAGGCCGATGCATACTGGAGGCCAGACACAAGGTTGTGACGCATCGTTGACAAGAGAGAGCATGGCCGGGCCGCACCTGCGACCGCTGGCCGTAGCGCACGCCGTCATAGCGGGACAGGTTGGACGATGCCTCCGACATGGCCAGTATGTAGTACGCCGCCAGCCCCGCCTCCAGCTGCGGCAGCGACACCTGCAACGGAAATTTACAGCAGTGACGTGTCTCTTCCTGACAATACTTGTACACCGTTGACGGACGTAGTGTGGTGCCAGCGCGCCGCCAGCTGCGGCAGCGACACCTGCACATGAGGAGGTGGAGCTGAATCAAGGGCGCCTGCGTGAAGTAAGCCCACACTCACGATGCATTCAGCCGCTCGCCATGCCCTTGCCTAACTTTAGAGGCCCTTCGAGCCGCCGTTTTGTGGTGCGAACATGGCCACAGGCAGCCATGCCTGCCTTCAGAAGGCGCAGCTCTGCTGCCCAGCCTGAGATGCTCTGACCATGAACCAGTGCTTGCATCCCCCGAAACTGCGAAGGGAGCTGCATTCATCTGAGCACGCTGCTCCGTGCAACACCGTCTGGAGAGCATAGATGAGAGCTTCCCAGCTGAACATAGAGCTCGCTAGTCAAAGAACCCGCCTCCTCCACTGTGGCGCCAAAGCTGGCTAGGTGCTGCGCTTGAAACTGCAAGTACACCCTTTGCACCAGTGCCCATGAGTGAATGCGGTCCTGACCTCTTGTACTGTGGCGCCGAGGCTAATGAGGTGCTGCGCCGCGCCCTCCACTGCGTCTCGAATTGCGGCGTCCACGCCCTCCCCGTGCATCTCCTTGACCAGCCCAAAGCGCTTGCCCGCCAGCGGCCGGCTGTCAAACGCCTCGCGCGGCTGCAGACACGCGGCGTAGTCCGCCGTTGCCTCCCCCGACGAAGTGGCGTCTGCGCTGTCGGGGCCTGTGACGCGAGGGAACAGGAACGATGGACATACATTGTTCCAGCCTCACTAGGCTGATGAGGGACGAGAAGACCGAGATAGCATGGCGCGTCAGGCCCAGGCAGGCGGCAGTTGGTGCGAAACCAAGCTCGGTGAGGCGGCGACTGGTGCAAAAGCTGCAAACTGACAGTCCTGGCACAGGCACAGGGAGGCAATGCTGCGCTGTCCACACCAGAGCATTATCGCATTCTTGACTTGCGCTGAATTGAATAAGTTGCGCTCACCTGCGATGACGCTGAGCAGGACTGCCGCGTCCCTCACGCTGCCCGCCACCGGCCCGACCACGTCCAGCGAGGAGGCGTATGCTATCAGGCCATATCGCGAGACGCGGCCATATGTCGGCTTGACGCCCACGACGCCGCAGAAGTGCGCCGGCTGCCTGATGCTGCCGCCTGCCATGCAAAGGGCATGCCTGTTGTGAACCAATACGATATCGTAATTGATGCTCTGCGAGACTTTGATGACATCGAGCGATATGGAGAGGTGCCCTCCAACATGCAGAACCAGCAAGAAATACCTGTGTCTGACCCCAGGGCCGCCACACACTGCCCGGCCGCCACCGCAGACGCAGAGCCGCCTGACGATCCGCCTGGCACCCGCTCCGTGTCCCATGGATTCCGGGTGAGCTGGGCGAAGAAGGCTGGAGCTCAGCGACTGTGTCGTTTGTTTCGTGACAGCCACTGAGTGGGCATCGACACGTGTGGTTGTTGTCACAAAGCTGAACTGGACAGAGCGCAAGCTCACATGGAAATCAGACTGCTCTGTCGAGGAGCCCATGCCAAAGCTGTCCATGTTTGTCTTTCCGATGACTATGGCGCCGGCCGCTCTGAGGCGGGCTACCGCCGTCGCGTCAAAGGACGGCACATAACCTGCATCCAACCATCGGCGATCGGCAGCCAAGTCACTGCATACGATGAGCCTCTCCTCATTCAACCGCAGCAGGGCTCACTGATTGCATGTCCAAACATGCCGCGGACAGCAGCAGGGAACATATGTGGCACAGCTAGCCCGTCACAGCATCTGACCTATGAGCACGCGCGAGCCAGCTGTGGTCTGCAGGCCCTTTGTGCAGAGGTTGTCCTTGATCGCAATCGGGACGCCAGCCAGCAGGCCCTGCCGCTTGCTGCTGCTCGATTGGATCGCCTCGTCCAACCGCCGCACCTGCCGCGAAACCATACCTGATGTTGTGAACATCATTTTTCCTGATGGGTGATAGAATGCACAGAAGGCGTCACAGGTGTACCCAGGTGTGTGACCTGGTCGAGAAACATGCCGCACAGGCACCTGATCCAGGGCGCCATCCCTGTCGAGCGTGATGAAGCTCTGTAATGTCGGTTCCTGTGCCTCCGCTGCCGTCAAGTACTGCTGTACCACCTCCGTCGCGCTTCTTGCTCCGGAGGCTATGTCTGCCTGGATGTGTGCGATCTGGGAGGCGCTGGCGGTGCACTGAAGCCTGCACGTTCGGCGGCCATGCGGAGTCAGCGAGGCCGGCTGCCGCAGCTGCCGCGGGCAGCTGCAGCGCTGCAGCACAATCGACATCGCACTGCCAGGACGCGCTCTCGTCAGCAAGCCTCTCAACGCAGACTGCATGCAGAGACAGCTGAACCCGACACTGTCGCTCAACGCATGCAGGTGCACATCAGGCTATGATCGATTTTCCTGGCTCGGTGCGACGCTGCCAAATCGAGAAAATCAACTTGTAGCATGCAGATTGCACTCTGGCGTTGTGACGACAGCATGCGTGTTGCTCTGTGCTTCTTCCCGCAGCCACACAAATTGCTTCCCCATGGCCATCAGAGCCATCGGCCGACGGATTTTGTAGCAATCGCAGATTTCATGGCATCGACATTGCTTCATTGATAGCAGCAGCTGAGCTGACGGACCTGCGGTGCCACAGGAGAAGTTCGACAACCATTCATGGCCAGTCGGGAGGAGCTGGAAGCGGAGGCGCTGAGACTGTTCCAGGACATCAAGCTCGCAGATGAAACCGCAAAGTGAGTATCTAGATACTTCCACATGATCGTGGCGTGCAGCTCGGTTGCCCGAGACCCAGATCCCTGACCACTGCGCGCTGCTTGCAGGTCCTCTTTGAAGAAGCCAAAGCTTCGCCAGGCGCTAGTGGAGGTCATCAAAGAGGCTGAGGCAGGCCCAGAGACTCCAAAGCCGGTCGGCGCTCTGCTGTATGCCACTGCGACGAAGGTGCTGCGGCAGCCCTGCCGCATGCGCGCCCACTGCCTCTTGCATCGTCGTGCAGCTGACTGCAGGCTTGCTCAGAGACGTTCAACACACTTTTGAACATTCCTTCTGGTGCTGCAGTACCCGACGAACGCGCTGATCCACCGGCCGGTGCTGCTGAATTACATCAAGGACGGCCGCATCAAGGTGCCGTCTGCGAGGGCCGCCATGCTCAACCGAACCTTCTGACAGACATCTCTCACATCTGACCAGGGGCCGTGTTCAGTATTCATTCTAGGAGGCTGCTTCATGACTTCAACTGTTGGTGGACGATGCATCCGCAGGCCAACCATCAGCTGGATGGCGCCCTGGAATTCCTGTCATCCCTCGGCTCGCAGCCGCTGCACACAGCCGCTTTTGAGGAGGCATCTGGCGTCGGCATCGAGGTGCGCAGTAACCCGACCCGTCGAGCCTGTGCGGCAGCAGCGGCGTCAGGCGGTGCGTGGCTGTTGCTCTCCTCACGCGTCCAATGTTAACTTGAAGACATTCATGCGAGACCAAAATCTGTGCTTGTAGGTGACACCGGAGCAGGTCGCAGAGGCGGTTTCGAAGGTACTAGCGGACAACTGCGATGTGCTGCAGGAGCGGCGCTACACCTTCAACTCCAACATCCTGGTCGGCAAGGTGGGGACCCACACATGTGTAGACCCTTGCAGTGCCGCCGCGACCGATGCAGAGGCGGCTGCACACTGCGCCGCCTCAAAACAGAACACCACGCGACACATCGTTCATGTATGCAGAGGCGTCTGCACACTCCTGTAGCAATCACATGACCAGGCGCTGGACATCCATGCCTGCAGCACTTGCAGTCTTCGCCAATCTGGCTGTCGTGACTGCAGGTGCGGGAGTCGCTGAAGTGGGCAGATGTGGCGGCCGTGAAGGCCGAGGTGGAGGCGCAGGTTCTGGCGCTGCTGGGCCCTAAAACAGAGGCTGATGTCGCAGCTGCCGCTGCGCCAAAGAAGAAGGTGAGAAAGCAGCGGGTTGATGTCTGCTTCGACTTGACAGTGTAGCAACTCGGGCCCCAAGGCAGCGGCCAACGCTACCGCCACCGCTGCGCCAACGAAGAAGGTGGGCACAAACGAACTGAGCGACAGGACGCGTGTATCACCTGCTTTGGCAGTGATGGAACGCGAACTGTCGAGCATATTGCTTCAGCTGCTCAGCCGCCAGCGGCAGCAGCGGTGGTGGGGCACGGCAGCTATTGCGAGGTGCAGCGCACCCGGCTTCTTGCAAAGCTGCACTCGTGTCCCTCAGCAATCAGTACTGCGTTGCCTCAGGTGAAGGCGCCAAAGCCTGCAGCGCCAAAGGCGGCGTCGCAGGCCAATGGCGCGGCAGCGGCAGCAGCACCGGACGAGGAGGCATGGCGCACGGCGGATCCCTTCGCCTTCCTGCCGCGCCCGCCCGCCAATAACATCGTGCACACGTCTGTGCACTTCAGGTGCCCGTCCTCCAGGCCTGAAAACGCTTTCGTCTATGCGCTACAGCGAGGCAGGTGCATGAGCTGTGATTGATTCTTTCTGTGTCTGCAGCGGCGCTGATCTTTCGTACACCTGTATCCCCCAGCGACGCGCGGGGGCGCATGGACATCGCCAACACGCCAGCGCAGCTCAAGCAGCACTTAAAGGAGACCGGCGGCGCGGTGGTCACCCGCTTCCCGCCGGAGCCCAACGGGTACCTGCACGTCGGCCACGGCAAGGTCAGCATTGCCGTAAAAGGCTTGCAACACAAGGGGGCATACCTGTGCCTTTGAGGGAGACGTTACAGAACCCGTGGGGAAATTTGCTGTAATGCACTACTGAGCTTGCCGTGGATTCCAGCATGGACGACGAGATCTCATTTGGCGGGCAGCTGCCGGGAGCTCCACCCAGCTGTGTCCCTGCTCCAACCGAGCCCTGCATTTGCATACAGGCGTGCTGCGTGGACTTCGGCACGGCGGCGTAGTCCAGCGGGCGGTGGATCCTGCGGATGCTTTGGGTGCTCGAGTCAAATTGAGTCACGAATTTCAGCCATGCGTGTGTCATGTAAATGCAGGCGTGCTTTGTGGACTTCGGCACGGCGGCGCAGTACGGCGGGCGGTGCATCCTGCGGTATGATGACACCAACCCCGACGCGGAGAAGCAAGAGTTCATCGACCACATCCAGGACATCGTGTCGTGGCTCGGCTGGAAGCCCGCCCAGGTGAGCACGCGCTGCGTGTCGGCAAGCTTGGCAATTGTGACATGACATAAAGACCCATATCTTGAGCAAAAGTAAAGTATCCTGCCTTGGCATGTGTGTCGGCGCAACAGCATCCAGACGTGTCAAGATCTGGCCGCTGGCGTCTGCATGATGCAGATCACGTACTGCAGCGACCACTGCCCGCAGCTGTCTCGAGCCGTGGGCAGACCTATGGGTGCTGCCTCCTCTTGGCGCCTGAGAAGCTGCTTTCATTGTGATGCAGATCACGCACTCCAGCGACTACTTCCCGCAGCTGTTCGAGCTGGCGGTGCGGCTCATCAAGGGCGGTCACGCCTTTGTATGCCACCAGACGGGCGAGGAGATCAAGGCCTCCAGGTATACGCACTTTGATAGTTTTCAGCGCAATTGTGTTTGCGGGCTGGAGCATTGTGTTCCTCCAGCCGTATCGCTCTGCCTGCCTGTCTTGCTGCCCCATACACGACTGAATGCAAACGCACGCCTTTTGCCGGCATGCAGGGAAAAGCGGGAGCCCAGCCCCTGGCGGGACCGGCCGATCGAGGAGTCGCTGGCGCTGTTCGAGGACATGCGGCGGGGCCTGTTCAACGAGGGCACCGCCACGCTGCGGTAGGCGACCCTAAACCCTAAACCCTAAACCCTAACCCGGCTCCATCAAGTTGAATCATTCACATGTTACTTGAAAACTACCCATTGTTCAAAATGGTTGATGAAACCATTTTCATGAATGGTAAAACCATACATTCCAAAACCCAGCACAGAAAACGATCTGTTGCACATGCAGCACTTGAGGCGGCTGCACGATACTTTCTTGGCCGAGGGGATTGCAGGCGGCATGATGGGAAACATGGCCGCACATTGGAGCAGGGGCACACCAGCAATTGCTTGAGCACTTGGACACCGGCATTTCTCGCTGCACCTGCAGAATGAAGAAGCACCTGCGGAACGAACTGCAATATGTTGAAACTCAGTGAAAACTCGTTCCGCGCCCGCAGGATGAAGCTGGATGTGCAGAACGAGAACTGCAATCTGCTAATCAGTCTTAAATTCCGTCCCACTTCCGCAGGATGAAATTTGGACATGCGGGACGAGAACTACAACATTTTGTTGACAAGTGTAAACCCACTCCGCAGGATGAAGATGGACGTGCGGAACGAGAACTACAACATGTTTGACCTGATCGCGTACCGCGTCAAGTTCGCGCGGCACCCGCGCGCGGGCGACGCCTGGTGCATCTACCCCTCCTACGACTTCACGCACTGCCTGGTGGACTCACTGGAGAACATCACGCACTCGCTGTGCACACTGGAGTTTGAGTCGCGGCGCGCCTCCTACTATTGGCTGCTGGAGGTATGGTTATGTTGTTTGGTGTTAGGGTCCCTTGCACTATCACACGATGTGCACGCTGGCATGTCGAAGGGGTCTGACGGGGCGGAGATCGAGATGCGCTGCATTGTGACTTCCCACTGCCCAAATCAGCCATGCCGTCTGTTTGATTTGAGGTGGCCAAGCACAGCACCGACCGGAGCAAAGCCATTTCTGCCTTGACATGGTGCCACAAGACGGGCGGGCGGCAGCACCTTCATTAGCAGAATGCGGCGCAAGCTCAGCCTCATGCGCCTCGCCCTAAAAAACTCTGAACACTAAACCCTGCGCTGCAGGTGCTGGGCATGTACAAGCCCTTCGTGTGGGAGTATTCGCGGCTCAACATGACGCACGCGGTCATGTCCAAGCGCAAGCTGGCGCAGCTGGTGGCGGGCGGCTATGTGTCGGGGTGGGACGACCCGCGCATGCTCACGCTGTCAGGCATGCGGCGCCGCGGCATCACGCCCGCGGTGAGCAAACATTTCGAGTGTTCCCTTGGAAGTGAGGTGTTTGGACCACACTGGCTCTGCCGGCGCCTGCTCGCGCTGTCCGGCATGCGGCGACAGGGCATCACGCCCGCGGCGTGTTGCCTCTGCAGTGCAGTGCCACTAGACAAACCTCTCTCACCTTGTGCGTTCATGCTGACAGGAGGACTGCAAGCGAATGGTGCCTACCTGTTGTCGTGCAGGCGATCAACAACTTCTGCAAGGAGATGGGGGTGACGCGCTCCGACAACGTCATCCACCTCCACAAGCTGGAGCACCATGTGCGCGCCGTCCGATCCACTGCTGTGATTGCCCAGTCTACGGTCATGGCCTGGAGAAGCTCGGCAGATGACACGTCTCGACGCTCCCTAGGTGGACGTCTCACAGGATCAGACGTGCACGTGTACTTCTTGACCTTGCAGCGGCGCCAGTTGTGGGGCGCTTGGCACAGCTTGGGACCTCTGCCACTCGATATTCTTTTTCAACTTGCGATGCGAAAATGTTGCGCAGGTGCGGGCGGACTTGGAGGCGCACGCGCCGCGGGCGCTGGCGGTGGCGCGGCCGCTTCGCGTCGTCATCTCCAATCTGCCGCCCGGCCATGTGGAGACCGTCCAGGCCAAGGTGCCACCCCGCCAGCCTACATTACCTCTGCCGGAAGTGTCTCAAGAACGACGCTCAGCAATGCTGATGGACTTTGGTCTGCACCATCCGTGGCAGTGCTCTGCTTTGGTCTTGTACACTAATGTCTGGAGTCCTGCGCACCGCACATCGTGCATGACAGCGGCATGGAGGTTCGTAAACGCATCCTGTCGGCCATGGTTCTGTCATGTCGTGCTGTCCTGCAAGAAGCAGCGTTGCCTGAGGTCCTTGTCAATGCAAACGGTACCTGCAGCAGAAGGCGAGCACCGAGTGGTATGGGGTGCCCTTCTCGGGGTGGCACATATCGACTGTCCCAGCTGTGATTGACAAAGCCAACGACGTTTGAAAATCTTGATGGCTTGTTCCTATGCAGCGGTACCCGCAGCAGAAGGAGAGCACCGAGGAGTACGGAGTGCCCTTCTCGGGGGTGGTGTACATCGAACGCGATGACTTCCGGGAGCAGGACTCGAAGGACTTCTTCGGCCTGGCGCCGGGCAAGTCCGTCATGCTGCGGTGCGTCAATCGTCGTGCACGGCGCCTGTCATGCCCCCTCATCCGCATTCTTCACCGCATGAATCTTGCGACCAGACTCTCGATGGACTCTGACGGCCTGGCGCCGGCCAAGTCCGTCATGCCGCGGTCCGCATGCCCTCACCCACCTGCGCTCCTGCACTGCCTCCCATTTCGAGAGGGAAGCACATTGGGCGATGCGTGTTGCCCACGCCGCGCGCAGTATACCTAGCCTCCAGCTGGTCTGTCACGCTGCAGCAAATACCTTGAATGTGACACGGCAGCGGCAGGCTCTGCCATCTGCAGCGTTACAGGCAGCGGCAAGGTTGACGGTGCCGGCGCCAGCTGGCTGTTGGGGCGCGGACTGGTGATGTGTTGTTGCTGGACTGCCCGCAGGTATGGCTACCCGATCAGGTGCACGTCCTTCAGCAAGGACGCGGCAGGGCAGGTGACGGAGCTGGTGGCGGAGTACGATGCCGAGTTCCGGACCCAGAAGAAGAAGCCGCCAAAGGTGTGATCATCCAATCTTGGTTTCTGTATCCGAAGGAGATATCTGTTGGATCATAACGATGCGGCAGGTTGGCAGGTCGCCCAACCGACTTCCGGACCCAGAAGACCCAGAAGAAGAAGCTGCCAGAGGTGTGATTCTCAGGCGGTTAGTTCAACTTTGAACAAGGAAAGTCAAGTGTAGGCATTTTCTAAAAGGCCGGACCGAATTCTGAACCCAGCAAACGAAGCCCCCCGCTTCGCTTTGTTTGTAGAGTTCAGAAATCTCGAAAGGTGTCCAATTCAGGGCCCAAACGACGAAAACGACCTATGCCTGCGCCCCTGTGCCTGCATATGTCCTGATCAGCCTCAACTGCATGCCGCAAGCGCCACAGCCTGGGCATGGCCTGCTTCTGGCTGCTGTACTCCGCAGACTGGCAATGTCCCCCATTGTTCGCCAGCACAGCATGAATGCACTCCCCCAGACCTCCCAACGTCACGGGCGCAGGGCGTGCTTAACTGGGTGGCGGAGCCGGCGGCGGGACAGGCGGCCGCCGCGGCTGTGGAATGCCCTTCAGATATCTACAACGTTTTGTCTCGATGTAAGACTCCAGTTTTGCTTTTGCTTCAAATCAGCGAATACAATGCGGCGCAGGGCGTGCTGAACTGGGTGGCGGAGCCAGCGGCGGGGACAGCGCCGCCGCGCGTGGAGCTGCGGCTGTACGATGTGCTCTTCTCCGGCGAGGACCCGGCGGGCGCCGAGGACTGGCTGGCGGACCTAAACCCTAAGAGTCTGGAGGTGGTGTGCGATGCGCTCGCCAGCCCTCCGCTCGTCGCCGCGCAGCCCGGCGACCGGTGCGAAATCTTAGGGATTCTGCCATTCTTATGTTGATATAGTATCGAATCAAAATGTTGATATAGTATCGAATCAAAAGGCCCCCCAGCTTCGGTACCAGGGGCATCTGCTGCTTTTGCGCCCCAATTCTGAACTCATGTACCGCATCGCGCCGCTCCCTCGGGGGCCGCCGCCCCGCATGGTGAGCACCTTTGCTACGGTGCAGTGCTGTGCTATGCTGTCTCTGTATCACGCCACCCAGCGCACTTGATCGATCAGCTGCGAGCACGCTGTGCAATGTCCCTCACTGCTGCCGCTGCTGTGCTTGCAGCCTCCAGCTGGAGCGGCTGGACTACATCGCACCCTAACAAGACCATTTGAGTGTTGAAGTTGGCTCAACTGCATCCACTGTTTTGCCTGCAGCTTCCACCTGAGCAGTTGGTCTAGGTCACATCTCGCATCCAGGTTTTCTCAAAACGCTGCAGTCGGCTAATGTGCCAAGCCTAATCACCCGCTGCTGCCATGTGTTTGCAGTTGCCAGCTGGAGCGGCTGGGCTACTTCCATGTGGATCCTGACAGCCGGCCCGGCGCCGTCGTGCTGAACCGCATCTGCACGCTCAAGGAGCGCACCGCCAAGCAGGGGCGTTGATGCGGGAAGGTCAGCTGGAGTGTGTGTGGAACGCGTACTATGGTTTATGTGGCGCCGACAGCCGACTGAGCTTGACAGTACCCTGAGACAGCCTGGCAGCCGTCTGGCGTAACACCTCGTGGCGTCCTTATGCATTCGAGTTGGTTCTCACATCAGCGCAAGTCTTTCGACCCTTAGTGCATAGATGTCCACTCCGGATATTATGTTGCAAACTCCCGAGTGAGCTCTGAACCTCTAGGTAGGTGATTGCTGCAGACAACCAGGTCCAGGCCTTCACTTCTACTGCAGCCTGAAGAGCTCTGCGCTAGGTTGCTTTATCGCCCTTTCGGAATTGCAGCCACAAAACCGCGCCAGAGAGGTTTGCCAGCACATGCGCCCCCACGGGCACCGCAATGTCCCCGGTGGCCAGGTATGCTGCACCGTACAGCGACCCCACCACCGCTGCCCACCCCGCAAACGCCCAGTTGCGGCCGCCGCTATTGTGCAGCACCCCGAATGCGACGCCTGAGATCACCACGCCCCGCCTGTGGTGATGCAGACGCCAGTCAACTCGCTTGCGCACACGACTGTGGACGATTTCCTTGAAATGTCGCATCCTCCTCAAAGTCTTCATAGCAACACTGCACTCCTGCCATGGAGGCATCGTTCAGAAGAATGCAAAATGCCTGCCGGCAAAACAATGAAACTAATGCCTGCCGCCTGCCGCCCACCAGTCGGGTGACAGGGCGGGTATGAGAGCGCCGCGGAAGAGCAGCTCCTCGGAGATGCCCGGCAGCGCTGCCACCCACAGCAGGTCGTACCACGCCAGAGGCGTCAGCACCTGCACAGCAGAGACAACAAAGGGTCTTGCTGCAGCGACACACCGGCCGGGTGCATATCCAATGCACCATTGCAGCTGCGCATGGGGTTTCCACAAGTTCTGCGGCAGGACGCTTCAGCAATGGCCTTGCGTCTTGAGGCATCTGTTTTGACAAGTAAACCCTGCTCACCTGCCGGTTGGACCTGTCCGTGGCCGCCGCAAAGTCCGGCCAGACGGCCAGCAGCGCCAGCCGCCCGCCGGTCACCGCCGCCGCCGTGGCCGCCACGACGGCCAGATGCCCCGTGTCCGACAGCTGAGGGCCTGCGGGGATTCCGACACTTTTGGAGGAGGAAGCCTCGGATTTTTGTCTGAGTTGAACAATTGATAAGTTTGGTAAAGTGCTTGTAACTTAATCGGACAGAGAATCTTACTACGAGTATGGCGGTGGCCAGGCTGTCGGTTGATTGGCCCGAAGCAGCAGCAGCAGCCAAATGACATTTCAGACATTTCATTTGTTTCAGATGCGAGCTTACCTGCGAGCAGTGATTTGACAGCCGCGGGATCAGCGCCGAGGACCGACGAGATGTACGGCGCCGCTTGCCGCAGGAGCAGCCCGACCACGAAGACCGCGCCTGAGATCTTGCACCACCAAGCAGGCCCAGCATGGATCAGCGGCTTGAATTCCTGGTTCTTGACGCCACGCAAACCGACAATTGCTGCGCCAACGCACACAGAGGCAGGTGAAGGAAGATGGCGTTGGAGCCGCACCGTCGCACAAGATTGGAACACACGCCCCCGCGAAACCCGAGGCAGCTGGTCCTTGGTTGGCTGCGGCGGGCTGGCCTGCAAGCGGTGGTCACACTCGGATGGTAAATGCTGTTACTCGGAAGCGTGTATCCACACAAATGTCAGGGTGATGGACGTGACTGCTGACGCAGGACGTGACACTAGTAAGTCGCCTCACCGCGTCTGGCTGGGGAGGAGCCAGAGGCTGCGCATCAGACTCCCGCTTTGCGTTGCCGCTGCTGGGGGAAGTGCTGGGCGCGCTGCCTGCATGTTGAGATCGCATGCACTGATAAATTGGCAGAGACATCAGCCGATTGTGCAGAAATACTTGGTGCAACACGGCACATAAGCTTGCGATTACCGCCGATTCGCTTTGTGTGCGGTTTTGAGGTCAGCAATGCGGGACACTTTGAGATGCGCAGTGTACTGAACAAACATTCTTGCCTGATGATGTTGCACTGAAGCCTTTGCCGGCGGACTGCTGCTTTTTTACTTTTGACTTTGAAGCCGCCTGGCACGTGGTTCGTGGCGCCTGCGCATTCACAGTCACTGCAAGGCGTCAAACTCCGCTGCCGCAGCAGGGTGTGCAGCATGCAGGACCAAGTCCGCTATTCATGACAACAGACAAGGGAGGGACGTTACCCTGCTTGCTTGCGGACGCTGGACTGCGCTCAGACGCTGCGCTGCCACCAGCGCGGCACCATGCCGCACAGGACATGACGCCGCGCGAAGCATGGCGGCGAGGTGCAGGCGGTGTGTTCAGCACGCAGGCGCTGCCGCGTGGGACCGACAGACAGCAATTGGGCAGATGCTTCTTCGAACTGTGCAGAGTAAGTTGCAAAGATGCTGCTGGCGCGGTGCTTCACTGCCACGCATGCCTGATCTGGATGCAGGCACGTGCACGCCAGAGAAAGCCGATAACTTTGTGGTTTGCACTTGTCGCCGCACAATATCGAGGTCTCAGTCTGTCATATCTCTGTTTTGCATCCAAAACTGTCGTTCGGTTGCAGCTGCACCGTGCGAGCTCGCTTTGATAGGTACCCATCCACGCATCATGCAAGGCCAGCAGCTGCGCAGCTGCTCCGTGCGGCGCGCAGATGTCTTCGGCTCAAGGCTCGCGGCACACAGACACAGCGCCAGGCCGGCCAGCCAGCGCATGGCGGCCAGGGCCGACAGCGTGCTGATCATCAACACCAAGGGCGGTGGCCACGCATTCCTGGGTCTGCACCTGGCCAGGCGGCTGCTGAAGGACGGGCACACCGTGTCCATCCTGAACGACGGGGACGAGGTGCGATCACACTGCCTTGGTGTTCTTCGCAGTCATTGCTTGTATTGGCTGTGAGCCGCCTTTGCGCCATGTGGCGGCGCGATGCACGATGCATGTAGCGGTGGGCATACACAAAGCATGCATAGCTGCGTCCAGCAGTGCAGGCTGGAAATCAGCATGAGCGAGTGGACAGTTCAGCGGCTGCGTCAGTGCATCGATGCCACACACAATGGCCCAGCATCCCTCATGCATCACGCGCCAAGAAAGCATGGCGGAGACATTCCAGTCTTCACTCATGCAGGCCAAGGCGACGGCGAGGGCGCCGTACAGCCAGTACGACGCCCTGGCCTCGGAGGGCGTGTCGATCAGCTGGGGCGACCCCGCGGACGCGTCTGCGCTGCCGGACGGTCCCTTTGACGTCGTGTACGACAACAATGGCAAGAAGCTGGACGTCTGCAAGGTGGCGATCGACAAGTACAAGGTGGGCGGAGTCGCATTGCGTGCTGCGGCGCAGAGCCGCCGGCGCTGACCGCCATTCCTCATGTTGCCGTGTCATCACGTGGCCACCGTGGCGCAGTACCCATGGCAAGCATGGCTCCCGGCAGTGGGTGCGCATACTAAAGGAGGCCCTGTAGCGCAGCGGAGCCACATCATCACATCTTGGCCGCTGTGGCCGCAGGGATCTGTGCACCGACTAACGCTTGTGTCGCCACTGCGGGCAAAGACGTCAAAGACGCGCTTTCAGGCATGCGAACAACTCACCTGCTGCCGCCGTCATTGCAGGGCTCGGTGCAGCACTACGCATTTGTCGGTTCCGCCGGCGCGTACAAGGCGAACGATGTTGAGCCGATGCTGGTGGAGGGCGACGAGCGAAAAGCGTCCGCCGGCCATGTGCGCACTTTGCAGACATTCATCTGTGGTTTGACAAGCGAGGTTGATGACAAGAAATGTTGCTATCATTTGCCAGCATGTGACAGAAATGCAATGCGGGTGGAGGGTGACGAGCAGGAAGCATCCGCCAGCCATGTGCAGACCAAACACACCAGTCTGCATGAGTGCCCCAGACGCGCATCTCCAGTGTAAATATACACACTTGGGAGGCCTCTGCAAATTCCCCTTCTGCAGCGGACGACCTGAGCAAGGCAACTCGGCATACACCAGGTGGAGGTGCAGAAGTGTTGCAGGAGCAGGGCCTGCTTTTGTCACACAGGGTGGGCTATGTCAATCTAAAAGAGCACCAAGCCCGCAAACTGCTTCTGCACAGGTGGAGGTGGAGAAGTACCTGGAGGAGCAGGACCTGCCCTACACGGTGTTCCAGCCGCAATACATCTACGGCCCCTACACCAACAAGGACTGCGAGCAGTGGTTCATCGACCGCATCATCCGGTGAGCCAGCATGTCACGAAGAACCATATTTGCACAATAGGAATTTAAAAGATCGGTTCCATGCATGCTGGCTGCGAGCAGCGGCTGGTCGACCGCAGCGTCAACGACCGTCAACAGTGCGTCCGCCAGTTCAAGCGGCCGCCCGCGCGGGCGTGCGTGCAGAAGCGCCTGTGCCCGGGGCGTGGGCCAGGAGGACATGCTCGCCCGCTGCTGCGCAGCTCGCCCTTCACTGACATGCTCGCCCGCTGCGGCGCAGCTCGCCCTTCACTGCCATGCAGTCCTGCAGACAAGGGCGACTGGCCACACAGGATGGTCTCGCCTCTAACCGTTCCAGCATCTGAAGCTGACCTCCAGGGAATGTCCCAGGCAATAGGCGGGAATGCATCAGATGTCATGGCCCTTTTCGAATGTCACGCCCTGTGGCCGAAGGGACCGCCCGGTGCCGATCCCGTCGCCGGGCATCCAGCTGGTCAACCTGTCACATGTGGAGGACCTGGCCGAGATGATGGCGGCGGTGCCCGGCAATGCGGCCGCCGTGCGGCAGCACTTCAACCTGGCCTCCGACCGCGCCATCACCTTTGACGGTATGTTGCTTTCTAGATATTTTCCTTCGTTTTCTCTCCTTTGGCGAAGCTCTTTTCCCGGCAATGCGGCCGCCGTGCGGCAGCACTTCAACCTGGCCTCCGACCGCGCCATCACCTATGGCGGTACGCCGCCTTTGTTTCTCTCAAGCATTTCATCATGTAGGGATTCCCTGAGTTGTCTGTATCGTTTTGCGTCCACCATGCGGCAGCGCTTCAACCTGCCGCCAACCCTCCATCACCTTTGACGGCACGTCAGTTTCTATCCTCTATTCCTCCTTGCTTCTTTTTCGCTGCTGTTTTCTCAGTCCTCCTTTCATGGCAGCGCATCTGCCGCGCGGCAGCGCTTCAATGCGGCCGCTGACCGTGCGTCCACCTGGACGGTGTGCCGCCTCTCATCTTTCCAAGGGTCGTAGAATTGCTTGACATCACTTCGGAGATGTCGTGACAGACGGCGCTGAAAACTACATCATGTTGCCCCTGTGGCTTCACCAGGCATTCACTAGGCGTGTGCACGCCGGTGCAGGCATTGTCAACGCCATCGCAGAGGCGCTGGGCAACGAGCCTAAGGTCGTGCACTACAACCCCAAGGACTTCGACAAGGCCTTCCCCTTCAGGTCAGTCCCTGCTGCTCACGCAGTGCAGAACTGCAGCCTCTGTGGCGGCCTCGTAATGGCATTATGACGCGTTGTGTCACTGCTCCAATTGTGCGATGTGTTCTGTGGTTTCGCAGACAATGTTAATCATTCGTGGCGCGGGCAGATTGCTGAACATTTTGGGTGGCATGTGTGGCGTGCACAGGACGGTGCACTTCTTTGCGGGCGCGGACAAGGCCAAAGCGGTCCTGGGCTGGCAGCCGCAGCACAACTTCCTGGCGGACGTGGACGCCCTGGTGGCGGCGTACAAGGAGAGCGGCCGCGAGCAGAAGGACATCGACTTCAGCGTTGACGATCAGATCATTGCCGCCGCCGGCAACTGATCCAATCAGAAAATCACACAGGAATTTCAAGGCTCGACCGACTCCATTACAAGGGCGGACACGGTTCTCCAGGATTTGGTCGGCGACGTCCCAATTGATAAACGCATTGATTGTAACATCTGCCGCTAAATCCGAACTAACGGCTTTTGCTAAGCAACACAATCAGTGTCGGACCTCCTTTTCTTGGCACCGTCACACATTCCGATCCCGGAACACCTTCATCTTTCAGGATCTCACATCAACGGCCTGGCGCCAGCCTCTTATGTCGCGCCATCGGTGGTGTGCCCGAGCTCTCGCAAAAGATCTTCGTATCTGAACTTGTGCGGCTCGTGGTTGAACTCGTTCACGCGCAAGAAGCTCTGTGGGTCGCTGTAGAAGGCATGCATCAGCGCCATCAATGTGCGCGCCTGCCGCAAGAAGGATGCTGTCAGTGCCTCAAACGAGCGGAAACGACAGAAACCCAGCGGCTCTCGCAGCGTGTGCAGCCGCTATACCATGCAAGCAGGCGCATATGTCTCGCATATGTTGGCTGACCGCTGTCGCGGAGAGCCGCACCTCTGGTGCTGACACCACATGTGGGCTCACGACGTCCGCGCGCGCCAGCACAATGTTGTGCGACCCCAGCAGGTCCGGGTAGTGCGTGACCGTCATGTTTGGCGGCGCTCCCGCGCCCAGCCTGCTGATGGAACACAGCAAGTGGCTCAGAAAATGATGCCCTAAAAACCCTGAGGCGTACAGCTGCGACACTACCAAGCGAACAGCATCGTGAAACTTGCAGTCACACGACGCGCCCCGTGTGGCCTAGGCAGCACTGTGACAGTGTAACCGCACTGTTTGAAGTCTTCTAGGCTCGTAAACAGGGCGTAGGGCAGTTGACACTGCAGCAGCATCGTCAGGCTCTTGCCCTGGCCCTTGCCGATCGGCAGCACAAAATTAGGCCTGCAAGTTGAGTTGCGTGTCTACGTCAGTCAGCTTGGCATCAACCACTGCAGCGTGCACAGCAGGGGTGCAATCATTGTCCGCAAAGACAGCGCATGTTGCCGCATGGACGTGCATGATGCAGGGAATGGAGGATGAGCTCACGCGACGCGAGCTCGTGTCTCGAAGCTGCGCCACAGCGGGCCCGGCAGCACCGCTCCCGCTCGTTGCTTGTTGTCGTCCAGGTGGAACTGCGCCGCATCGCACATGCTGAAGTTGAAGCACTGCCGCGAAATCTCACGGTGCTAGGCTCCATCATGCTGGCGGCTGGCGATGCGTGGCGGTCATGCATGACGGTCATGCATGGCGGTCATGCAATTGAACAATTCGATAGTTCATGCATTGACTGGAATATGGAACGCATTGCACTGATGGATAATCTGCATGGTCGTTGTCCCATCCACTAGTGCCCACCTGCATCCAGATCTCCTCAACCTCCCCCGCAGTCTTGCCGCGCATCTCGTCCACTTTCATAATGTCGTTCAGCGACGCCGGCGATGGCATGCCGGTGCCCAGATGCGTGGTAACAAAGGCGGCGCGGCCGGCGCTGCAGCATGACTCCGCCAGCGGCTGCAGAGCGCGCGGCCAGCCCGGGATGCGCGCCGCCAACATCATGCTGTGATTTCGGAACAATCGGTGAATATGAGAACGAAAGCAATGCAATAGCAACGTCTTCAGAGTCAGAGGTCGCGACTATAAAGCGTCGACAGATGTCGAAATTCCATGGATGTGGGGTTTTGCAGCGGATTGCGAATCCGACGGTGCGCCACTAATGCAAGACAGCCGAATGGCGTGTGCGAATAGCATAACAAATGCTGTTGCATTGTCCAGCATGCAGCAGCGACTCGCTTGCTCGCAGGGAGCTTTAGTCATACCCCAGGTTTTACAAGTGACTCTATCCGCCCCGATTCCCCCGACCCTTCAAACTTTCGGATGCGCGACAAACAGCCAGAGTGTCCCTGACTTGCAAGCCAGCACCTCTCACGGCGCCGCCCCGGCCCGCTGCCGCTTCGCCACCCACAGCCGGCAGCCTGTAGCTTCCAGGAGCCATGGCGTTCGCACGGCCAATGGCCGCGTCGTCTGACGAGAACGCTGCGCTCGGACTCGATGGCCATGGCAAGGTCGCTCACGGGAAGGGCCTCGCCGCGCCCGGCCGCCGGTGAGCCCCGGCCCGCATCCTCAGGGCTTCTTTGCATGATGCTTGTGCCTCCTGGATCGCCGCTCTCGCCTGAGCTGGCCCAGATGCGCCCTGCCGACTGCCCTGCCAAACTGCTCGCCTGACTGTGCATACTGGATCGCCGCCAGGGCGCCCCTGGGCGACATCGGCAACGTGGAGCGGCAGTTCAACTCTGGCGTGAACCTAGGCAAGGAGGGCGGCGCCGCAAAGAAGGTGGGCATCGTGCGGGCGGGCCATCAAACCTCCACCAGATCCCTGCTTGTTGGGGCGCCGCGAATCATCTGTGACGGGCCCGCACCCCTACGCATGATCCCCTTCGCTTCTGTTGTGCATTAGAAATGCTCTGTGCATGGCCTGGGGCCTGCGGGCAGCATCAATGCGACGCGAACCGGCCTGATCCCCTGCCTGCATTCCTTGACACACGGACTCGCCAAGATGCGCGATCCGTGCTAGAGAGCATGGCAAGCACTGCTGCGACCTTCCTGATCGTATTCTGAATGCTCCCCGATGCCGTTCGCAGCCGGCGCTGGGCGTCATGACACGGCACCAGAAGGCCGCACTCGCAGCCCAGCAGCAACAGCAGCAGCGCAAGGTGAGAGCCGTGCTCTTGGGATCGGGGTCCTGCCCGCAGTTGGTTTACATCCCGTCATCGAAGGGGCTTCGAGCCGTTCGGCCGTATCGCGGGCACGTTTTCGTTCGAACGGGCTTCCGGAAGTTGCGGTTCAGAAGTCCAGCACCATGCAAACATGCATTTGCGGGCTCACAACCTGCTTGCAGCGCCCGGGCATCGATCAAAACTCGTGCTGGGATCACTGCTACATCGCTTCGTGCCCGTCTGGCCGTGGCAGCAGTGCTGCAGCGTTTGAACGGGCTCGAAACGTGGGAGGCAAACTTGAAAACTCAAACTTGGGCATGCTTGGCCGCCTCGCCTTGCGCCGACGCAGCACCAGCCTGCATCCTACAACTCATAGCTTCCATAGGCAGCTCTGTACGGCGGTCAGCATGCAGGGGCCGGCAGGGCGGGCACAGTAGTGACCCACCTTGGCAGCCAATCAGCCTACTGCCTGGTGAGGGTTGGGCCGGGCCTGTCGCCAGCCAGCCAGCAGCCACGAGCTCCCAGGAGGCACAGGCGCTTCGCGACCTGTACGTGACCCCGCAGCAGCAGAGTGAGGACCCCGATGTGACGCGCGATGCACAGGGTGGCCGGGAGCCGCTTGCGGCGCGGCCCGACCTCCAGCAGCAGCCGGCGGCAGCGCTGGGATCGTCCGCCCACCATGGCGGCGCGGCGCCGCCGGCCGGCACGCGCGTGCGCAAGAGCATGAGCAGCCAGTTGGAACAGCAGAGCCACGCGGCGCAGCAGACGCGGCGGCCGAAGCTGGCGCCGCTGCCGGCGTCCCCGGCGCCGGACATCGACTCTGTCGACGCGGACGACCCGCTGACAGCTTCCAGCTACGTATCCGACATCTACGCGTACTACAGGCGCACCGAGGCCAACTTCCGGCCGCTGCCCACCTACATGGCGCGCCAGGTGATTTGTCAAGTGACCTGGCAGTGAAGTGGTGGCATGACTTCCCAAGGGAGCTCACCAAGTGGTATAGGTCCTGAAGCTAGTAAGGGCAGACGACTCTGCCATGGTGACTCACGGAGCATCCTGGGCAACGATCATGCCTCGCGGCTGGCTAGATGTACAGCAGCTCGGCGGGGAGCTGTCGTGTACATGCGCAGCTAGCTTAAATCCATCAGATCGACAATGCTGACGAGCTGTATATTTGCGTTCAACAGGCAGACATCAACGACAAGATGCGGGCCATCTTGATCGACTGGCTGGTGGAGGTGCACCTGAAGTTCAAGGTGCGCATCTGCTTTTCAATCTCAATTCTTTGTTCCTTCTTGTGCTCGGCTGAAACATGCAATCTGAAAGGTATCCTGTCTTCAATTGGACAGGATTATGTACAGAGACGTGCGTTGCGCTCACGCATGCCCACAGCGGATGCTGCTTGGCTACTACTGCAGGCGCCTTGATGCACCGTGCTCATTTCTGAGGCGCCATCAGAGCACTGAAACAAGACTTCCGTTGTCCCTGCAGCTGATGCCGGAGACGATGTTTCTGACGGCCAACCTGATTGACCGCTTCCTGGAAATCAAGGGCGTCACCCGCAAGAACCTGCAGCTGGTGCGCACCTGCCTGCGTGACACTCTCCCCCTGATGCCGCTCCAGCCGTGCTGGGGATAAACACTTTTCAAACGACTGTGCATGATGCTCCGGGATTCGCGAACTCTGGGCTTGCATTGCCCTGACGCAGTCCGACAGCTCACGCAGTCTGCAAGGTCCACGTGCTCGCAGATTCCTTGCAGTGTGTCACATGCATTTCTCCGATACATAACCCTATCAAACCTCTGTCCACGTGCGCGTAGGTGGGCGTGACGGCAATGCTGATTGCATCCAAGTACGAGGAGATCTGGGCACCGGAGCTGAACGACTTCGTGTACATCTCGGACCGCGCCTACAAGAAGGAGCAGATCCTGACCATGGAGAAGGTCATGCTCAATGCGCTTAAGTTCAACCTCACAGGCACGCGCCTCCTTCCACTCAACATGTGTCTGCTCGTTACTTGACCCATCCGCATGCGCGCAGATGGACTGCAGCGTTGCCCTCCGGCAGTAAGCAGGTGCATGTGTGCGTGCAGTCAATTGTGAAGAAGTGATCATTGCAGGTATCCTGCAGACACCTGTGATGCAAGGCTGCAGCCAGAATGGATACCACCTTGGTTGTCCAGCACTCTCTTTCTCTCTCCATTTCTAGCCGATTTCCCATTTTATTCACGGTGTGATTTCCGCGATGCTGCAGTGGCGACGCCGTACAACTTCCTGGCGCGCTTCCTAAAGGCGGCGGGGTGCCAGCAGATGAAGGACGTGCGGCTGTATGCCAGCTACCTCACCGAGCTGTCGCTGCCCGACTACGGCATGCTCAAGTACTCGTACTCGCAGATCGCCGCGGCAGCCGTGTACACGGCACAGCGGTACGCGCCTGCAGCATCCCGCCTGCCTTGTGGTGCCCTGCATGTTCCCATCGTGCCACACACTGCCTGCGACTGGTCTGTAGAGGCTGTGAGAGCCACGTGCAGTCTCCTGTGCCAACAGTGTAGTTGGTACAGCAAGTCTGTCCAGCGCATCCACAGGGAGGCCAGTCACTGTGCGCGTGTGGTGGCCAAGCCTCTCTTCAAATCCTTTTGACATCGTGCAATATTTGTCACCCCGCAGGGCGCTGGGCGTCGAGCCGGCTTACCCGCGCAGCCTCCAGAAGCACAGCGGGTACACCCTGGAGCAGCTGCAGCCGGCAGCGGCGGCGCTCGCGTCGCTCCACGCCAAGGCGCCCAACTCCTCGCTGCCTGCCGTGTACAAGAAGTATAGCCAGCCCAAGTTTAGCGAGGTGGCCAAGCTGGTCGCTGGCCCCATCGCGCTCTGAGACGGCGGTGACGATTCTGCTGCTGAAGCGAGGCGGCGGCGGCAGCTACTCGGCGGCAACAGGCGTCTCCGTCGAGTCGCCGGCGCGCCGCTGGCGGCGCAGTGAAGCACACGGCGAACCCGCTACGCCATGCCGCACCTGGCCTCAATGTCTGCCGGCTGCAGCGCCCAGCCAGGCACAACCGCCGGCGCAGCTTGCCGCTGCCGCTGCGCACACGGATGTATCACATAGCCACATGTGCTGCTGGCGCGCGCTGAAGATCGTGATACACCTGGGAGATATTATCGGGGACCTCCGCAAGGACGGCGGCCTGGCGTGAAGTGGGATTCAGGCGCAAATGCGCTGTGAGCTGCCAGGACCATCCGTGCTCGAATCGCTAGCTAGCGACGCATCGCCGGGGTAGGGGGGACAGGGTAGGCAGTAATGGAGAGCAGCAGCATTCCGCCTGCAGGACTGAAATACCAATTCCTGCAATGCACACTACCTATGGTTCTCGCCTGTGCGCTTGGGTCCGCAGCTCCAGTCGTGCGCCAGGAACCCCTTCCCAGAACAGACGTCATGGGAATTCTTTTTGTATGCAATGTTGTGGTTTTCCTGCGGGGGTTCTTGCTGTCATGACTTGTGGCGCGGCGCTGCAAGTGCCAGGGGACACCAATATTCGGGGCTCTGAGACACGAGCTCGGAGGAAAATGTCCAAAGATAGATTTGGGGCCGTGCAGAACAGTTTGAATTACATATCGAATACGTTACGTAACGAGTTACGGTATAATCAAAACCTACCGTATACGTTACGTAACGAGTTGCGGTGTAATCAAAACCTGCCATGCCTGTGTGATTGTCGAAGTGTCAGAAAAGACATACCTACGCGGGGGAGGGCTGGCAGGAAGGAGGCAAGCAACACACCTAATCAGGAGAAATCATGTTAACAGGCACAAATTCAGCAGATCTGTCCTTGTAGACACGTCCCGCAATTCCATTCGCGTTCGGCAATTCATCCTCACACAGCGTCGAGCAATCCCCAGGTGATACCCTGTTGCGCAAAGACACCTTTGCTACGTGCACTTGACGCTGTACTATCCGTGCGTATTCGCTAATCAGCCTGAGCGAGGCTGGAACAGTGTAATATCTCCCTCCGTGAAATTCGGTGTACATTTTGCTAGATCCTGGGAGGTGCCAATTGGAGGTGTCATTCACGCAGATGTTGTCTGGGGCTCAAACAACTCATCTGCAGAAGGATCTGCAAGTGAGTCTGCCTACAAATCCGCCAGCTTGCCGGCCTTGAGTGCATCCTGCATGCTCCTTACCTCTGCAGGTCTTATTGCACCTGCACTAAACTGCAGACCCGGATGCAGAAGCGTTGAGAGACTACGGGCACACGATCTTGCATGTCGTCGTTATTTTTCACCATACATAGCGGAAGTGCATGTTTTATATTGTGATGCCTTCAAGGCACTGTCTGAAACGGAGGGTTAGCACAGGGTGGCGAGATTAAGTACTTGGGCCATGTTCAAAACTATTAAGTTAATAACAGAAGTTATTAAGTATGTTATTATATACTAAAATTAACCTGCTTGTCTCGAAACACACCGCAAAAAGT
>JAABUM010000307.1_pt1 | contig 93400 bp, 87 predicted proteins | sample 5559161 | NCBI WGS metagenome assembly JAABUM01 (sample SAMN10711868, study PRJNA513369) | rock metagenome | isolation source: Antarctica rocks | place: Antarctica: Victoria Land, Siegfried Peak nord
CATACTACATGATATTTACAATCGTACGTCGTATGAGAGGTCTTCCGATAGTTTTGCACATCCCAAAGATATTAAACTAAAGTCTTCGCCTAAAGGCGAGGGATTTTCCCCCTGAAACTGACATTAAGTCAAAATAAAAGTGAAGCAGAACAAAATAAAATAATTGATTCGCTTTCTTTAAGTGAAGATAAAAATGAGCGGGATATTGCAAAATACATGGAACAGAATATTTTGAAGAATAAGGATTACATATAGCAATATCAATTTTATAGTGCTAAAAGAAGCATCATAAATTCCAACTATCGTTTGATTTTAAATGATTGTTTTGTTTTTGGCCGGAAAGAAAAAGAAGAAGAAAACGTGATGCTTCTTTTATCGGTATAAATTTTGTTTAGTAATGGCCCATTTTATTTGCTATCCAATCCTTCCTATTAATTCAGTTAAAAATCCAATTATATTACTTTTATGTTTAAAAAAAATACTCTATTAATTAACATTAATTTTATCAAGGCTGCCATCTTTTCTGATAATTTACAGCACTAAATTTATTTAACAAAAACAGAATGATAAGACACTTTTTTTTAAGCATTTTAATAATTACAACAATTATTGGTAAACACACCTTTGCTCAAAGCGGTTATAAATTTTCACAAAGCATCTCGTTACAAGGTGATGGAAAATGGGATTATATGCAAATGGATGAAGCGGCAAACCGGCTTTTTATCACGCATGAGGACCAGGTACACGTGATTGATTTGTTAAACAACAAGGAAACAGGAGTTATAAATAATTTATTTGGCGCTCATCATATCGCATTAGTACCGGAATTTAAAAAAGGTTTTATCACCAACGGGGGAAATAATACGGTTACGGTCTTTGATTACCAGTCTTTACATAAAATCACAACCATAAAAATCAACGGTGTAAATCCCGACCCAATGTGTTATGACAGCTATTCAAAAAAGCTATATGTGTTTTGTGACAATAATACAGCTGTTGTTATTAACCCTGTTTCAAACAAAATTATTGGCACCATCGCACTCGGCGGATCTCCGGATTTCGCTTTGCCTGACGGTGATGGTTTGATATACAATGATCTTGAAGGATCTGATGAAACGGTGGTAATTAGTGTGAAAGAAAAAAAAATAATTAAAAGATTTAAACTGCCGAAACATTCCGCTCCTACAGGTTTGGCATTTGATAAAATAAACAGCCGGTTATTTATTTCTTGCCGGGGGATAAATAAATTAGCTGTCCTGGATGTAAAAACCGGAAAAGTAATAACATTATTGCCTATGCCTTCAAATGTAGATGGTGTATCTTTTGATCCTGAAACAAGATATATAATTTGTTCTGGCGGTGACGGACATGCATCAATTATTAAACAAGAAGGCGCAGATCAATATAAAACAATCGACCATTTAAAAACCAAGCCGGGAGCGAAAACTATGGAGTTAGATCCTAAAACCCATAACTTGTATTTTAGTGCGGCATCTTTTAAAAATGGCCAAACCAATAGGTTACATCATACTTTTGAATTGTTGATTTATAAAAAGTAGTTGTCAGGGATTAATTGTTAGTTGATGTTTCTCTTAAAACTTCTTTAACTGACACTATTCTATTTATTTCGCACCAACAATTAACCACATTTAAAAGAATGTAAGATTTAATCAACCAACTGAATCTGTTTGCCATGCTTCTTTTATCCCATAAAAATTGACGACTTGTATATTCTTTTATAAATTGATCTAAACATCAATTTTACAGTGCTAAAAGAAGCATTACCTGCAATTAAGTTGTTTACTAACAGTTTTTTTGAAAAATAATAATTGAGACTGAGCCCATTAGCTCTTCTATCCGGCTCATATTATCCTTATATTTGAGCCGATTACAATAATCAATTGGCTCATGAAACGCTATAACTGGCAACAAACAAATTGGCCTAATTTTACTTATGACCTTAATCAGATAGAAGATGAGCTTTTTTTGTTTGCTGAAAAAACAGGGCATGTAACCGGTGTATTAAAAGGATTACCGGAAGATATACGGATAGAAGCGATCATAGATAACATGGTTGCCGAAGCAATCAAAACTTCAGAAATTGAAGGTGAATTTTTAAGCCGCAAGGATGTGATGTCTTCTATCCGAAATAACCTCGGGCTGAATAAAAAAAACGAATTGGTTATAGATAAAATGGCAGCAGGCGCAGGCGAACTGATGGTGGATGTGCGCAATACTTTTAAAGAAGAACTTACTACAGATAAATTGTTTTCCTGGCATAAAATGCTGCTTGGTAATAACCGTAAAGTAATAACCGGTGCATGGAGAACGCATGGAGAACCGATGCAAGTTGTTTCCGGTGCAATGGGAAAAGAAAAAGTGCATTATGAGGCGCCTCCCTCAAGCCGTGTACCCCAAGAAATGCAGATGTACATTACCTGGTTTAACCAGACTGCACCCGGCAGACCAAAGGAAATCAGGAAAGCACCGGTGCGGGCAGCAATTGCCCATTTATATTTTGAAACGATACATCCCTTTGAAGATGGAAATGGAAGGATTGGCCGTGCTATAGCAGAAAAAGCATTATCGCAGGGAACAGGGCGCCCGGTGCTTTTAAGCCTTTCAAGAACGATAGAAGCTAATAAAAAAGCCTATTACGAAGCATTGGAAAAAGCACAGCGGGCAAACGAGATTACCTCTTGGGTAAAATATTTTGTCAATATTACACTCGACGCACAAATTTTTGCTGAAGGGCTAATTGATTTCACACTTAAAAAAACAGTTTTTTTTGATCGCTTTAAAGATCAATTGAATGCCCGGCAGCTTAAGGTTGTTAAAAGAATGCTGGAAGAGGGCGCTAAAGGTTTTAATGGCGGCATGAACGCCGGTAAATATACTTCAATTACAAAAATATCTAAAGCAACAGCAACCCGGGATTTACAGGACCTGATAGAAAAAAGCGCATTTATACTTTTGGGGGAAGGCGGAGGACGAAGCACCAAATATCAGCTGAACCTTTGATTTTTGATTAAGCAAATGCATAAACTTATTTATCATGCTTCTTTTATCCCATAAAAAAAGGACAGGCTTTGTATTTTCTTTTAAATATCTCGGGTATCACCACTATTTTTCCGGCATAAAAGAGACATTTCTGTCATTTCGACCAACGGGAAGAACCTTCTTTCAACTGAACAGGTTTTTAAACAAAAAAAAAGGTTTCCCTTTCATTTAAATAACAGCCGTCAGATTTGAAACTGCACGGTTATCGTTTGATTTTAAATAATGTTTTGTTTCCGGCTGCCAAGAAGAAGAAGCAGAAGACTTGATGCTGTTTTTATCGGTATAAAGTTTAACCGCTAAAAACACCCTTACTTATTTATTCAGAAGCTTAAATTTATTCTACCGGGCAACAGTTGCTAAAATTTTTTGTTGAACTTTAAAAATCTTAAAAGAAGAATTTCAGGCTACAAGTTGTATAGCTTTTGTATTTTGGCATTACATCAATTAAAAGTAAATAAAAGAAGGATAATGGAAACGACAGCCCACACCAGCGTCCAGCAATTTCAATCGCAAGTGAAACTTGCCGGTTTGCTGATAGCCACCGGCATTGTTTTTGGCGATATCGGCACTTCGCCCCTTTATACCTACACAGCAATTTTTCAACCAGGTGAAATCATAAATGCAACAAAAGCCCTGGGCGTGCTGAGTTGCGTGGTTTGGACGCTTACCTTGCAAACTACAGTTAAATACATACTCATTACTTTACAAGCCGACAATCATGGCGAAGGAGGCATCTTTTCACTATATGCGTTGATAAAGCGATATTACGGTAAATGGGTGGTGATACTGGCCATTTTAGGTGGTTCGTTTTTAGTTGCAGATGGTATTATTACACCACCTATTTCGGTGGCATCAGCTATAGAAGGACTGAGATTGTTTTATCCCCACCTGGATACCATCCCTATTATCATTGCCATTTTAATATTCTTATTTGTCATCCAACAATTTGGCACTCAAAAAATAGGTAAAATATTTGGGCCTGTCATGGTGCTGTGGTTTACATTTATCGGTGTGATCGGTTTGATGGCATTAAGTAAAGATTTTAGTGTGTTAAAAGCAGTAAACCCAATGTATGCTATTAATTTGCTGACGCATTATCCAAAAGGTTTTTGGCTGCTCGGGGGAATTTTTCTTTGTACAACAGGTGCCGAAGCATTATACAGTGATATGGGACACGTGGGGCGAAACAATATCCGTGTAAGCTGGATCTTTATAAAAATTTCATTGATCCTTTCGTATGCCGGGCAAACGGCCTGGCTTTTAAGCGCTGGCAAGGCAAATGATTTAAGCCCTTTTTTTAACATTGTCCCCTTGCCTATCTATTTTCCTGCTGTCGTGTTATCTACTTTTGCAACCATCATAGCCAGTCAGGCACTCATCAGTGGTTGCTTTACTTTGGCCAACGAAGCTATCCACCTTGGCCTTTGGCCAAGGCATAAGATTATTTTTCCAAGTAAAATCAAAGGGCAACTTTATATTCCTTTTTTCAACTGGTCGTTATTGGCTGCTTGCATCGGCGTAGTGCTGTATTTTAAAGAATCAACAAAAATGGAAGCGGCTTTTGGCCTATCGGTAACCCTGACCATGCTTTCGACAACTTTCTTGATTACGCTTTACATGTTGTCCCGTAGGCGGTCTTTGGCTATTATCATACCTACCACGCTCATGTTTTTAACGGTAGAGGCTTCCTTTTTAATTGCCAACCTTAAAAAAATTGCCGAAGGTGGCTGGATCATGCTGATCATGGGCAGTGCCATTGCTACCATAATGCTGATTTGGAGACGGGGCAGGATCAGCCAAAACAAATTGATTACCTATAGCGAATGGGAGCCGGACAATTTGAAAAGGCTTGTAGAACTCAGTCATAGCCAAACAATCGACAATTATTCTACACACCTTATCTATTTTACGTTCTCGCCCCAGAAAGGTACCATTGAAAATAAAACATTGAATTCCATCTTTACCTCTCCTTTAAAAAAAGCAGACGTTTATTGGTTTTTTTATGTGAACATAACAGATGACCCTTATACTTTGCAATACCAAGTCCATACACTTTCCAAGAATGATGCTTATCATATTGGTTTTCGATTAGGTTTCAGGGTAGAGCCGCGGCTTGATTTATTTTTTAGGAAAATAGTGCAGGAATTAATGCAAACCGGAGAACTAAAACGTGAAGATTGTGATGATATAAAGTTTGAAAGAAACCCAATTGGCGGTTATAGATTCGTCGTTGTAAATTCCTATTTATCATTTGACAACCAGTTGCCTTTCTGGAAAAACCTTTTCATCAATAGTTATTACAACCTAAAATCTGTTGGTGTAAGGGAAGATGTAAATTTTGGTTTAGACCCCAGTAATGTGGTTTTTGAAAAATATCCGCTGGTTTACACCTCTACAGACAATATTAACCTTGAAAGAATAAATAATGAATGAAGATATGCCGTTAAATTTATTTGTTATGCTTCTTTTATCTCATAAAAACTGATGTTTAATTAGTATTTGATAAACATCTAATTTTAACCAACAACTTTATAGGGCTAAAAGAAGTATATTCATTAATTCCAGCTATCGTTTCATTTTAAATAATTGTTTTAGTTTCTTATAAGAAAGAAGAAAAAGCAGAAGGCTTGATACTGTTTTTACCGGTAAAATTTCGATACAATTAGTAGCAAAATTGATACCTTTGTTAATGAAAGTTAAGGAGCTGATTAAACTGCTTAAAAATGATGGCTGGCAAGAGAAAGACCAAAAAGGCAGCCATTTGCAATTAGTGCATCCCGAAAAATCCGGAAAAGTAACTATTCCGGTTCATGGAGGTGATATTCCAAAAGGAACATTAAACTCTATACTGAAACAGGCTGGATTGAAATAATATATTGTTTTTATTGATTACGAAATCGCACCAACATGGAAATGAAAAAAGTAGAATTAGTCATCGAAAAAGGTGAAAAAGGTTTGTGGGGCAGCGTTAAGTATAATAATAACTTAATTGCCGATACTGGTACTGAACTTGTCAACCTCGAAAACAAATTAAAGGGCCTCTTACAAGAACTTGAAGGCGTTGATCCTGAAACTGTAATATTTCAACATACTTATGATGTATTTGCCCTGTTTCAGAAATTTGATTTTCTAAATATTAGTAAAGTTGCAAAATATGCAAAAATCAATGCGGGCTTATTGCGTCAATATGTCTCAGGCGTAAAGCATCCATCGTTAAATCAAGCTAAAAAAATAGAAGAAACCTTGCATCGCTTAGCTGCGCAAATGCAAAAGGCTTCCGTTTATGCAGCATGATTAGTGTCTGATTAAAATTCCAAAATAATTTTTATGCTTCTTTTATCGGTATAAAATTGGGTAACTCTATTGCTATTAAGTACGCAGTAATTTTCTATATGCTTTTGGGCTATTGCCTTTTTGATTTTTAAAATACTTATTCAAATGGCTTACATCTGTAAAGCCAAATTCTTCGGCTATTTCGTTTATACGTTTATCACTAAATTTTAAACGGTGCTCTATCAGTTTAGTCTTGTATTTTGTAATATATCCCTGCATAGTTTCATTGGTATGCTTTTTAAAATATCTTCCTAAATAAGCGTCTGATATACCAAATTTTTCGCTGATTTGTCCTGCCACAAGCTTTTCAGGTTCATAAATATGATGCTGTATGTATTGAATGATATCGATCGCTTTGCCTTCCGTTGATATAGTAACCTGCTCGGGCAAATATTTTGCAATGTTGCGGGCAACTATAATAATCAGCGTATTAACCAATTGATGTACCAGTTCCTGGTTATATAAATCTCTGGTAGTATGTTCCCTGATGATAGCTTCGATAACAGGTTTTACCAAATTTTTATCAGTCAGGTTTTTTAAGATACAACCAGGCTGATGATTGGCATTTTGCAGTATGTATTCCAACCTGCGGATGTTTTCTGTTAACAGGCCATTGTCTTTAATATAAATATAATTAAACTGAAGAAAAAAAAGTTCACTTGTTGTTTCTATTTCAAAAGAATGGCTGTCGTCAGGTGTGAGCAAAAACAAATGCCCAGCCTGATATTTAAATTTACTTTGATTGATCCATTGTATGCCTGTTCCGGATTGTACATAAACCAATTCAAAAAAACTATGCCTGTGGCCGGGTTTAGGGCACTCATCCAAAGTTGCAAACTGGATAAAATAAGATTTGTGCAGCACTTCTTTTATCATGGTGCAAATGTACCAAATTTTAGAAAACTTGTACCTTTTTCTAAAGCTGTTATCAGTATAATTTTGTGTTATCAATGATACAATAATGAAAGCAACAATTTTAACAGAACCCGGGCCAACAGATAATTTGGTAATAAAAGACATCCCTGTTCCAACAATCAATGCGGATGAAGTATTGGTAAAAGTTAAATCTATCAGCATAAACCCGGTAGATGCTAAAACCCGTCAGGGAGGCGGCGTTTATAATTACGGGAATGTGAGCAAAGAATCGGAATTGATATTGGGCTGGGATATTTCCGGCGTGGTAACAGAATCTAAATCAAGCTTATTTAAAGTAGGCGATGAAGTATTTGGCATGGTCAATTTTCCGGGTGTTGGCAGTGCATATGCAGAATACGTATCCGCTCCAGCAGCACATCTTGCTTTAAAACCGGTAAATATATCCCATGAAGAAGCTGCAGCAGCAACTCTCGCCCTGCTGACTGCCTGGCAAGTATTTAACGATGCCGGTATTAAAAAGAGCGATCATGTATTGATCCATGCTGCTTCAGGTGGTGTTGGCCACTATGCCGTTCAATTGGCAAAATATCTTGGCGCTTACGTAATCGGGACTTCTTCTGCCGCTAATAAAGATTTCGTTTTGTCTCTTGGGGCGGATAAGCATATTGATTATAAATCTCAAACATTAAAAGATACCACAAAAGACATTGATTTTGTACTGGATTGCCTTGGTGCAGCTAACATCCTCCAATCATTAGATGTGATTAAAGAAGGCGGAAAAATCACCAGTATTGTAACTCAGTTTAATGATGAGCTTACTGCGAAAGCAAAAGCTAAAAATATCAGCGGCAAATTTTTATTGGTTAAATCTGACGGAAACGATATGAACCAATTAGCAAAGCTTTTGGAAAGCGGTACAATCAAATCACACGTATCAAAAAGATTTTCTTTTGACCAAATACCTGCTGCACACTTACAAATTGAAAGCGGAAGAACAGTTGGTAAAATTGTAATCAACGTATAAATAACAATTAGACTATCATATAAATTAAGTTAAAACAATGGAAAATATAAAAACACAGCCAACTTTTAAATTAGGTGGCGAATTTGAAATTAACCGGCTTGGGTATGGTGCCATGCAACTTTCAGGATTTGGTGTGTTCGGAGAAGCAGAAGATCGTGAAAACGCAAAAAAGGTTTTACAGGAAGCGGTAAGCGCTGGTGTAAACTTTATTGATACTGCCTATGCCTACGGGCCAGAACTAAACGAATCCCTGATTGCAGATGCGTTGTTTCCTTATAAAAAGGATCTTGTTATTGCTACAAAAGGAGGGGGTACGCTGTCCGGGCCAAACCAGTGGGTATTAAACGGAGACCCTGAATTTGTCCGCCAAAATATTGAAGGCAGCCTTTTAAGATTGAAAGTTAAGCAAATAGATTTGTGGCAATTACACCGGATCGATCCTAAAGTACCCGTGGAAGAAACACTGGCGCCTGTAGTGGAAGCTGTAAAAGCAGGGAAAATTAAACATGTAGGATTATCTGAAGTTACCGTTGCACAAATTGAACAAGTACAAGCTATACTTCCGATTATAGCTGTTCAAAACCTTTATAATCTTGCAAACAGGCAATGGGAAGAGGTGTTGGATTATACTGTACAACAAAACATTGCCTTTATCCCATGGTATCCATTGGCGTCTGGCCCGGACAAAGTTGCGGATAAGATTAGTAAAATTGCCGAAAAACACAGTGCTACTATAGCCCAAATTGCATTAGCCTGGCTTTTAAAACGTTCGCCGAATATATTGTTGATCCCGGGTACAAAATCAGTAAAGCATTTGCATGAAAACCTAAAAGCTATCAATATTGAGCTGATGGAAGATGAATTTGCCGAATTGTCGAAATAATTATATTTAGCAATAAATTATGAAGGACTGTTTTAAAGCAGTCCTTTTTTTATTTAGCGAAAAGGCATGCTTCTTTTATCGGTATAAATCTTGAAGCTGTTCCGTTTTTTATGGATTACATTATTGTACCAACCGATACTTTTATCAAACAAAAAAGAAGCCATTTTTAAATCTATTAAAACACGGCTTCTTTCAGTTATACAGTACTGTTTATACTTGTTCCGTAGGGAAATAAACCGATTTCAAATATTCTTTAAGTGTGGTAGGTTTCCTGCCTAAAAGTGCAGGCAGCACCGTGCGCTTGGTATCAAGCTCATCGTTTGCAATGGCTTCCCCAAAATCTGCCATAAACCCGGCGGCTGTTTCCGGTACACCAAATCCCTTCATTTGATTGATAAAAGTTTCTTTGGATGGGTTGAGATAAGGTACCTCTTTGCCTGACAATTCGGACAAAATTTTTGCAATGTCATCAAAGGAATAAACGGTATCGGAAGCAAATGCATATACGTTTTCTTTGTAATCATCGCTGGCCAATAAAATTGCCGAAGCTTCTGCCATATCCATCCGCGTAGCAAAAGGCACCTTGCCCGAGCCTGCCGGAAAAAACACGCCTGTTTCCAACACTTTTTCCCCCAAGAATTGAGGCAGCACATCTGCATATAAATTATTATTGAGCAGAGTATACCGTAAGCCTGAGGTTTTAAGATAAGCGGCTGTTTTTTTGTGTGCGTCTTCCACTGCGGCAAGCGCAGTATGATCCGGATCTTTAAGGTCAAAACCAGTATAAACGATATGCTGTACGCCTGCTGCTTTCGCTGCCTTAATTGCATTGATGTGTTGGACTGAACGGTCTCCGCCCAAATCACTGGAGGAAATCAGGAATAACTTGTCGGTTCCTGCAAATGCTTTTACCATCGAATCATAGTCAGTGTAATCGCCGATGTGTACGGCAATGCCTTTTTCTGTAAACTCTGCCGCTTTGGCTTCGCTTCTTACCAAAGCCGAAATCTGATTGGCGGGTACTTTTTTAAGGAGGAAGTCAATGGTTGCTTTACCTAAATGCCCTGAGGCGCCTGTAACTAAAATCATTTTGATTGTTTTTAATGTTGAATATTTATTTAAACTACCCAAAAGAATTTACTTACTTTTGGAGAGTCAAAGGTAAATGGGAACTAAATATCAAACAAGAAGGCACTTTAAAATCAGCCACTAACTCCTAAGTTACTATTGTTGAATATCAAACAGTTATGATAAAAGAAAATTTAAAAGATATTTATTCTCTGGCAAATTGCCCGGTAAGAAACGTTTTGAACCGCATTGGTGATAAATGGTCAATTTTAATTATTGATCTTCTGGGCAATTATGGAACGCTTCGTTTTAATGAGCTCAATCACCATATCGGCAGTATTTCACAGAAGATGCTTACCGTTACCCTTAAAACACTTGAAGCTGACGGACTGGTAGCACGAAAGATTTATCCGCAGATACCACCAAAGGTAGAATACACACTAACTGAAATGGGTAAAAGTATATTGCCGTCTGTTGTAATGCTTAAAGATTGGGCATCCGAAAATATGCCGGCAATTTTGAAATCAAGAGCAGCGTACCTAAACCAAAGGCATTTAGAAACTGAAAATGCCTAATATTTGGGAGCATCAGGATTCGACCGCCTGTTTCCGGCCGGTAATGATTTCCCGGTGTTGAATGCCCCACCTGTTCATCGCATTGATCACTTCATCCAGTGTTTTACTGTAAGTGGTAGCTGTATATTCAACAGTTACCGGTCTGGTATCGCAAACGGTTCTTGTTACGAGCCGGTTCATTTCCAGCTCCTGTAGTTCCTTTGATAAGATGCGAGGGGAAATACCCGATTCGCGCGAAAGCTCCCTGAACCGCTTTTTATCTCTGAGCAGTATAGATAGTATCACCAGCTTCCATTTGCCACCTACAACACTTAAAGTATCCTGCATAGCCAGGTGCACCCGTGTACATTCTTGTTTTGTTAAGTCCATATGATATTCTTTTTGTAACCAGTTACCATTAGGTAATCCGTTACAAATGTATAGCATATATTTATAGTTTTACAGAAAATTTAAATATTATGAAAATTCTAAGGATTACTTCAAGCCCGAGAAAAGGGGCTTCAGAAAGCATTAAGCTGGGCGCAGCTATTGTTGAAAAACTACTGGCGGCTAACCCAGGCGCAACAGTACAGCACAAGGACCTGACCACTCATCCTTTTCCTCACCTGGAAGAAGCACACCTGAACGCCTTTTTCACTCCGCCTGTCCAACATAGCGAAGCTCAAAAAGAAGCCATCCGTCACTCTGACCAGGCAATTGCAGAGATCAAGGAGGCAGATGTACTGGTTATTGAAGCGCCGATGTATAATTTTTCAATCCCCTCTACTTTAAAAGCCTGGATAGACCATATTGTCCGTGCAGGCATTACTTTCAATTACACCGCAAATGGCCCTGTAGGGTTGATCACCGGTAAAAAAATATATGTAGCCATTTCCAGCGGAGGCGTGTACTCAGAGGGCCCTTATAAATCCATGGATTTTATTACCCCTTACTTGCAAACTATATTGGGGATGCAAGGTATGACAGATCTTACTTATATCCGTGCCGAAGGACTTTCAATGCCTGACTTGAAGGATACCGCTCTTGAAAAAGGCATTGAAAGCATAGAACTGTAAATTTATACCCCTTTAAAAATAAATATCATGTCATCAAAAACAAGAAAAATTATCGGCTGGATTTTAACAGGGTTACTTGCGGTGGTTTTTATCATGAGCGCCTCTTTAAAATTATCAGGCAGTGCAGAAGCGGTAAAAGGGGCAGCGGCCTTTGGTTTGTCAGCCGCCACTTTTAAGATCATCGGGGTAATTGAAATATTATCCCTCCTGCTTTTTATTTTTCCGCGGACCGGTTTGCTGGGTACGTTGTTATTGGCGGCTTACATGGGTGGCGCTATTGCTTCACACCTGGAGCATCAGCAACCCGCTTTTGCACCGATCATTATACAATGCTTAGTTTGGATCACCGCTGCAATACGTTTCCCGGAATTAAGCAGAAGGATTTTAGGTAATAACACGAGCGTCGAAACACGCTGATAATGGGAATTGGAATTGACAGTTTTGCTTCGACGATGATAGGGATTGAGGGCATCAGCCCTATAAGCGGCGTAGATGCCATGAGCGAGTTATTGGACAGGATCGAAGGTAGCTGAAAAATCCTTGCGCATAGCGAAGCATTGGGAGGTATTTCCAGAGTAACCTTTTAAATCGACAATGCAGGTTTGTCAAACACCAAACTCTTGCAATCAATTGAACTTCTCGGCACTTGTGTAGCCCCACTTGTCCAAATCAATTGATTGCATTTGATTGATTATTTTAATTTTAAGGATCAAATTTCAATCACATAATTCAATATTTTCCAATAAGTGTTAGGGCAGAATCAAATCTATATCAGCAAAAAACGACAATGCTTCTTTTATCCCCTAAAAATCAGTGTTGTACCACCTTGTGTCTTTGAAAAATACATGGGAAGTTAAGGTTCTGATATACAAAAACCTGCATGATATATTTTAGGCGTTGTATCTTTTTTTATAGATTATTTACATCTCATTTAAACACCAATTTTATAGTGCTAAAAGAAGAATTTTCTGTCATTTCAACCCGCAAGGTGAAATCTTCATCGAACTTTAAAACCATATTGATTTAAAGAAGATTTCTCCCTGCGGGTTGAAATGACAGCGCGTTTTAAAGAAGATTCCTCTCTTCGTTCGAAATGAGAATGCGAACTAAATCAGTTAACTTCTTAAAACTCAATTATAAAAATTCCAGCTCACCCCAAATTTCAACAAGGCATCCTGCATGGGGTAACCAACAATATTTTTTGCATTTGCACCCGGTGCAACTATGGTATAAAAACCTTTGCTGAACAAGCCCTGGTTGGCATAATCGTATTTCAGGAACACATTGGTGCGGCGTAAGGTTCCTTTGATAAACAAGTCAATCACCGGATATGACGGAAACTTGATGCTCGAATTGTTATAAAACTGGCCAATTCCGGGTGCATAAGCCTGCGCCAGGTAAGTGGTATTGTAGCGCACAGCAATCCCATAATTGGTACTTAATACATTGAAAAACTTCTTGGAATAATACAGGCTGTTGTAAGTATAAAACTCCGGTGTACGTAAAATATCTTTATTGCTTGTTTTTTGATAAACTAAGAAATTATCCAAATGAAAGTTTCGCCAGGTAAAGTTTTTGGCCAAACTTAGCTTTAGTAAACTAATTGCTCCGCCAGCCTGTGTTGCTTTTAAGTTATTGGTATAATCTATCGTTGTATCTGTTTTAAAATACAAGTAATTGCCCAACAAAAAATATTCTGCTTTAGCATCTAAACGCAACTTTTCGTTTAAATAATTGAAGGACAAACCCGTGGTTTTGGCCTTGCTAAAACTGTTGTTAAACTGATAATGACTGGAATACCAGTTGGTATAAACCAGCGGCGGGGTATTGCTTTGCGTATATGCTTCCATGATGACACGTCCGATTTTATTGCCGAGCAACACATTCAGCTTGCCATCATACAAATAATCCCCGAATTCGCGCCCCAAAGTAACCTGCTGTAAGTTGATATCCAACCCTGCCCTATCACTTAGATTATAACCTGCACGTGCTTTTAAAGTAATGTCCTGAAAAGAATTGACATTGGGTGTAACCGACTGATAGTTTGTGGTAGAAGCCTGCAAAGGAGTGCGCACCCACTGGCTGTATCTGTAATAATCATGCACCAAACCCAAATCCAGTTTCAATTCGTTCCGTACAAATTTTACCGCATTTCCGCGAAGGTAAAAACTATAGGAAAACTCATTGCGCAAATGCTTGACAGACATCGAATCCCTTGAATAGAGCGTGTCGTATTGGTGTTTTGGGAAAACATTATACAAATCGGCTTCATCCTGCAAATACTTATACTGTCGGCTGTTGTAAGTAAAAGTATGCGAAATCCGTTGCGTCGGCAGCACACTGGAAGAGGAACCTGCACTTGTTTTTAAACCTTCGGCGCGGCCGATGTAATAGAATTGCTTGATGTAAAAACTGTTGTCGCGCCAATTATCGCGCGAATTGTTTAACCGGACCGGCTCGGCAGTTTTAGACAAAGAACTGCTGGTGCCCGTTGTGCTGGTGCTTTTGTTAAAAATGGTGTCATTTAAGATAGAACCGTTTTCCGGGGTTTTCAAATTGTTGAAAGTTAGGTTCCCCAGCAAATTATAACGCTTGTTTTTTGATTCGTACCAGGTAAAAATAGCTGCTTCCAGGTGGTCTGATTTCTGCCTTGGATAAAAACCAACCGAACCAATGCGGTCAAAATCGAAGCCTGCATTCCAATTGGGTTTGATGTTTTGCGTATGTGTTACCCGGAAAACCTGTTCTTTCAATGCTCCGTTTACATAGTATAAATTGGTGAAAGGCGTGCGGGCGCGGTAGTAAGTTACATCTTCCGGCTTCAGTATATAAGCATCCAGAAAGTGCAGGCCGACATCAAAACCAATAGATTTAGTTGGTTCAAAAAGCAAATTCCGATAAGCCAAACCGAGGTTTCCCAAACCGATTTTAGGACTGCGCGGCTGATACAAGGCACTGTAATTTTCGAAATTGGTTAACGTAGTGTCCAGCAGCAAAACCTGCGTACTGTCGTTCAGGAGCCTTTCGTTGGTAATGCGGATAAATTTCGACGTAAAAACAACGCTGTCGCCTTTATGCTCGTCGCGCTTGCGCAACGTATCCAGCAGCTCATCGTCAGTCAAAACTTTGGCTGTTTTCCGGTGGCTGGTATCACCTTGAGTGAAAGGATTGGTGCTGGTGCTGGAGTTGGTTGTTCTGCCATATTGTGCATAAACAGAGGCCGTTGAACAACAAATCAGCAATAAAAGTAAAAATTTCAACTGTTTGGCTATCACAATCGGGTAATCAGTTCTTTGAGGATCAACGTCATTTTAGGTTCGGCTTCCTGCGCAATAGCAATGATTTCTGCTACCGAAACCGGTTTCAATTCATCCGGAAAACCTTCATCCGTTAACACAGAAATAGCAAAAACCGGCAGGCCCATGTGATTGGCTACAATCACTTCCGGCACAGTGCTCATGCCCACGGCATCTCCGCCAATGATGCGCAGGTAACGGTACTCGGCACGGGTTTCCAAATTTGGGCCGGTAACAGAAACGTAAATTCCTTTGTGGCAAATGATGCTGTTTTTACCGGCAATTTCTAAGGCATTGTCAATCAAATCCTGGCGGTAAGGCTGGCTCATATCCGGAAAACGCGAACCCAGTTCTTCGTCATTGTTGCCCCGCAGCGGATTGTCTGGCTGCAGGTTAATATGGTCTTCGATCACCATCAAATCCCCTTTTCGATAAGCCGGATTGAGCGCACCGCTGGCATTGGAAACCAACAGCGTTTTAATGCCCAGCATTTTCATAATCCGCACCGGAAAAGTGATCTGCTGCATCGAATAGCCTTCGTAATAATGTAACCGGCCTTGCATCGCCACTGTTTTTTTGCCGGCCAGCATCCCAAAAATCAATTTTCCGGAATGAAATTCTAACGTTGAGATCGGGAAATCCGGGATGTTACTGTACATCAACTGCTTTTCCACCTGCATCTCGTTCACCAGTCCGCCCAGGCCGGTCCCTAAAATAATGCCTACTTCCGGTTCAAAACCATTAATCCGGCTTTGTATATATGCGGTTGTCCTTCTGATACTTTCTAACATAATTTTCTATGATCTGCTGAAATGCCGGTCCCGCATTGTTTAAAAATGAAATCCCGATCGGTGCAACCAAAACCGGCAAACCGGCAAGGAGCTTTTGCAGCTCAGGTTCTTGTAAACGCTGTGCATCTTTTTCTGTTGTGATGACCGCTTTTTTTATCGCCGGGCAAGCTTCAAAATCTGCAACAAGTTTACTTATATTTTTGATGGTAAACTGATGGTGGTCGGGATATTTATACGGAAACACGGCCGCGGATTGCATACGCAAATGTTGCAGCAACGGTTTCGGATTTGCAATGCCGGTAAGTACAAACAAGGTAAATTTTAGGTCGATAAAAACGGTATCGTCCGAAGGGGCCAGCTTCCGGAAAGGCAGGTAAACAATACTGGTAAAAAACAAACTTTGCCGGGCGTCCAGCTTCATTTTCCACCGGATTGCAAGTTGTTTTTCTGCGGATAAATCAGGCGGACATTTGCTGATCACGATTACGTCCGCCCGTTTTTTACCCGAAAAAGGCTCGCGGTAATTTCCTGCGGGAAGCAGAAAGTGAGACTCATCCAACTTATTAAAATCAAACAATAAAATACTGAAACCTGGCTGCAAAGCGCGGTGCTGGTACGCGTCGTCCAGCAAGATCAAATCATGTTCTTCCTGCAATTTTTCCACACCTTCCACCCTGCTTTCGCAAACGGCAACGGTAATTCCAGAAAATTTTTGTTTGAACTGAAGCGGTTCGTCGCCGATTGTTTTAGCAGTACTGTTTTTACCGGCATAAAAAAAGCCTTGCGTTTGCCGGCCATAACCGCGGCTCAGCGTAGCAATTTTATAGTTTGGTTTTAATGTTTTGATGAGAAATTCCGTCATCGGACTTTTGCCTGCGCCGCCAACTTCCAGGTTTCCGATTACGATGACTGGCAGATCAAACTTTGTACTTTTAAAGATCCCGGTATCGTAAAAATAATTTCGGGTGAAGACGACCAGGCCATAGATCCACGAAAACGGAAGGAGCAAGTAGCGGAAATAACGCATGGTTTTCAATATAAAAACCTCCAAATAAAAGCTGCTTCTTTCCGTTTGTTAAAATATTTCATCCGATGCTTCTTTTATCAATCAAAAATAGAACAATAAATAATGATAGCATTTGAATTTGGGATAAGATTAATCATCAAAATTATCATCTCTGAAAAAAGGGCATTGAAATTTAATTATATTTGAAGCAGTGAAATTAAGGGACATCAAATTAGGCTTGTGTATTTTGTTTATCAACATCTTTGTAATCAAGATGGTTGTGGCAATTGCACCTGCTTTTTTAGACCTGAATAAGAAAACAGCCAATGCAGTGATTGTGCAACAGGAGCTCGAAACAAAAAGTGATAAAGATGACCCCGACAAAGATTCTTTAAAAGAAAAGAAGTTTTTTGACGAGTACCTCACCTGTTTACATGAATACAAACTGCTGGTTGTTGAGGCTAACCATTTGCACAATTTAGAGAACACGCTCTACAAGCAGGTTTACCATCCTTCGGTTCCCACGCCGCCGCCAAACGTTTAAATGAATTTTTTGTAAATCCCGGAGGTAACACCATCCGCTATTCATTTAAATTTTCATTCAAATATTATTCTTATGCGTCAAGAGCAAGGTTCGTTTGCCATGGGCAATCCCGGCTTTAAAAAATACTTCTTACCAAAAAACTTAAAAAAAGACATTCCGGCCAGTATTGTAGTGTTCTTAGTGGCTTTGCCCTTATGCCTGGGCATTGCATTAGCTTCTGGGGCACCCTTATTTGCAGGATTGTTGACAGGCATTATCGGCGGTATTGTTGTAGGTGTTTTAAGCGGTTCGCAATTGAGTGTGGCCGGGCCTGCGGCAGGCTTAACGGTCATTGTTTTGAATGCCATAACCGGACTGGGTTCCTATGAAGTATTTCTGCTGAGCGTAGTGCTGGCAGGTATTTTTCAAATGATATTGGGCCTGATCAAAGCCGGTACGATAGCTAATTATTTTCCTTCGGCAGTTATCGAAGGTATGCTTGCGGCTATCGGGATTATTTTGATCATGAAGCAGTTTCCGCACGCAGTTGGTTACGATGCCAACTTTGAAGGCGATGAAGATTTTAGCCAGGTAGATAAAGACAATACTTTTTCAGGTGTGCTCAGCGCTTTTGCAAAGATCAATTACGGTGCGGTCATCATCACTATTGTATCCTTATTAATTATGATCTACTGGCCGAGGTTTAAAAAATTAGCCCTCATCCCGGCTCCTTTGCTGGTTGTTTTGGCAGGCATTGGTTTGAGCCTTGCTTTTGCCGGAAGCAGCTTTGCTTTGTTGGATAAACAGTTTGTACATATCCCGCAGGTAAACAACAGCAGGGAGTTTTTTGCCTTGTTCAAATCGCCTGATTTCAGCGCAATAGGTAATAAACAAGTTTGGATAACGGCTTTTACCATTGCCATTGTAGCCAGTTTAGAAACCTTACTGAGTTTAGAAGCAGTTGATAAAATAGACCCGATAAAAAGAGTATCGCCCACCAACCGCGAACTGCTGGCACAGGGTGCAGGCAATATCATCAGCGGTTTGCTTGGAGGTTTGCCCATGACGGCTGTAATTGTACGTTCCTCGGCCAATGTAAACGCAGGCGCACGCACCAAAGTTAGTGCTGTTTTGCATGGTGTGCTTTTGCTGCTGTCGCTGCTGTTTATTCCATCACTGATCAACTTTATACCTTTATCCTGCCTCGCTGCCATACTTTTAATAACCGGTTACAAATTGGCACGGGTAGGTTTGTTTCAGCATGTATGGCATAAAGGGTTGAACCAGTTTATCCCGTTTGCGGTTACGATTGTGGCTGTTGTTTTTACAGATCTGCTGATCGGAGTTGGGATCGGGATGCTGGTGGGCATATTCTATATTTTACGTACCAACCTCCGCAACCCTTATTTCTATCACATTGAAAAAGACGGCAATCAGAAAACGATCCGTATCATGTTGTCCCAAGAAGTTTCCTTTCTGAATAAAGCTGCTATCCAATACACTTTAACTAATTTGCCAAAAGGCTCAAATGTTATCATTGATGGTTCCCATGCGCTTTATATCGACCCGGACGTGCTGGAAATTATTGAGAATTATAACGACCATGCCCACACTAAAAACATTACGGTGCAATTAAAGGACGTGAAGACAAAATATGATGTTCCAAAACTAAAAGAATTGATTTATAACCCTAATTAAAATTAAAAGAAACCATGTTAGTAAACGAAAACGATCATACACCGGCTGCAGATGCCGAAGCAATAAAAACAAGACAAGCAGCAAGTTACCAGGCAATTATGAACGGTAACCAAAATTGGGCAGAAGCACGCTTAAAAGACGACCCGGAATATTTTAAGAACCTGGCAAAAGGGCAAAGCCCGGAAATTTTATGGATTGGCTGCTCTGATAGCCGTGTGCCTGCGAATGAAGTAACCGGCACCAAACCCGGAGAAGTTTTCGTGCACCGCAACATCGCAAATGTTTGCGTTCATTCTGATATGAACATGCTTAGTGTTTTGGATTATGCAGTAAACGTGCTCAAAGTAAAACATGTTATTGTGGCGGGGCATTACGGTTGCGGCGGCGTGGCTGCAGCCATGGGCCATAAACAATATGGTTTGATTGACAACTGGTTGCGCCATATCAAGGATGTATATCGCTTGCACAGCCACGAACTGGACCGCATTACCGATGAGGAACAGAAATTAAACCGCCTGGTAGAACTGAACGCAAGCGAGCAGGTGTACAATATCTGCAAAACATCTATCGTACAAAATGCCTGGAAGCATCGCACCGACCTGGAAGTACATGGCTGGGTAATTGACCTGAGCACCGGCCTGATCAAAGACTTAAAAGTAAGCAGCAACGGATCGCAAAATTTAGGTTACGTTTATGAGTTGGACGGTTTGGAAGAGGCGCAGGAATATTAAGCTACTAACATCATTTTGCGCAAAATATAACCGTGGTTTTGTTTTCGACAATACCACATTGCCTGGGGGTGTTCGCTAATCTATTTGCGCAAACCACGTACAAATTTCGCTAGAGCTGCTCCTATTTCATCAGGCGAAGTTTCCTGTAAAAAATGCACACCATTTATCTCAACTTGTTGCTGATTAGGCCATTGGCTTGCATATTCATGCGGACGTGCCCGACCAAAAAGACCAGGATTGGCATGAACATAAAGTTTGGGGAGGTTACTTTTGGCTAACCAGGCTGAATAGTCTGAGACTATTTGGAAAGTGTATTCCGGTCTACCGTTCATGGGTATCTCTGACCCCAGTTGCACCCGGCGATCCTCACCCGGGATCAGGAAAGGCTTTTTATAGTAAGCGCTCTCAACGGCGCTGAATTCCCTTTCGCTGAGAAGAAAGTGTTCGACAACGAAGTTTTCCCAAAAGACTTTTTCAACCGTGAAGTTTTTAAAGGCTTCCAGGGTTTCTTCAGAGAAATCGTTTAATTGCAAAGGCATAACAATAGATTCCATATAGGCTATTCCCTGCAGCTTTTTCTGATTTTGGTGTGCCCAATGGAACCCAAGTTGGGAACCTACATCGTGCAATACTAAAATAACGTTCCGGTCAAGTCCTAGCTCCTCCCAAAGAGCGAACAGAAATTTTCTCTGGGTGGAAAAGCTATACCGGTGTTCGCCTAATGATGGGCTAAGCTTATCCGAATCGCCCATCCCGATAAGATCGGCAGCGATCAAACGGCCAAGGCCATCGACGTGCGGCATAATATTTCTCCACAAGTAAGAGGATGTCGGATTCCCATGTTGGAAAACGATTGGGTCACCAGTTCCCTCATCGATGTAAGCCATCCGATAGCCATCGATCTCCAGATATTTCTTTTCCGCGAATGGCTGTTCAGCGGTCCTGTTTTTGATTCGCACATCCTTTCCTGCGCGACCATTCAAATCATTCTTTTCCATAAAATTTTAATAGCATCTGAGCTATTCATCGAATGCCTCCGTAGGAGATAAAGTGCAAGGCTGATTGTTCCAGAACCGGCGATCAGGCGACGAAAAAAATCATTCTGGTTAAAGTGATCATCACCAACCGGAAATTTTGCCATCGCCCCGGTCTTTAGGATGCTCGCTCCATCGATAAATTAGTTGTCAATATTGACTTATCAAAAATACGTCACAGGCATAGAAAAGAAGATGGAATAGATTAAGAAATTGGGTTGAAGTAGTTCAACTTTTCTTTGACTTTTTGTTCCTTATTTTACTCAAATACTCAGTTGTAAAACCCAGATAGGAGGCTATCGCATATTGTGGAATGCGCTGTAGAAGTCTAGGATAACGTGAGGTGAGTTCTTCATAACGTTCTTCTGCAGTCATGCTGATATTAGATAATATCCGCCGTTGAATAGATGCCGCAGCCCTTTGAGCAGTTATGCGGAAACAGCGTTCAAATTTAGGGATAAGTTGATAAAGCAACTGTTCATTCTTATAGCTTAACTGAATCAGAGTAGAATCCTCTAACGCCTCGACAAAAAAGGTAGCCGGTTCCTGGAGTATATAACTGCTGTAGTCATTAACGCACCAGCCTTCAATACCTAGGGCTATCGTGTGCTCGTTTCCATCACCGTCAACCATATAAGCACGCATAGCTCCTTCGGCAATAAAACTCATGTGTTGACAAACAAATTTTGGCTGTACTGTAAATTGCCGTTTTTTAATTTTGACGGTTCTCAGTAAACCGGCAAAGCATTCGACCTCATCATCGGTCAGGTTAATAAAACGGGATACAAAGTCAATAACCGGTGTAAATTCATTCATAATGTAAATTTGGTTGTGCTTTTAAATGTATGATGTTCTGATATTTCTTTCATAGATGGCGGTTTTCATGATAGAATAATGGTAAATCAGCTTTTTAGAGAAGCAAACGGTTCGTCTTACCAATCTCCTTAATCTTGTTCTAAACTAGGTGTTTATTCCTTCTATCTTCTCTGTGTATTTTTTGCCTATTACGTGTTTTTCTTTTGGTAATACTTCTGCAAATTTCGTAAAATAATCCAAATAAATTATAACATTACAACCCCCGGCCACTATAAATGGCCGGGGGTTTTGTTTTTAAAAACCTTCTTACATTTAACAGTGAAATTTTGATGAATTGTTCCACACCTTTTACATACTTCTTTTATCACCTAAAAAATAGTGGCTTGATTATATTTTGGCAATAACTCATTGCAATAACCTCAATACAAATTTTATAGTGCTAAAAGAAGCATTGAAAATTTGAACGGGCTTATCGGTTTCGTTATAAACAAACTGTTGCTGATTTTGGTTAAATCTATCCCAACCAACTATTTATGCTAAGAAACGCAAAAGGTGATCGTACATTAAAAGAAAACCTGATGCTGGCTTCCTCCACAGCATTCGTGGCCGGAAGTATAAACGTTGCAGGCGTAATTGCATTTCTTGCTTTTACATCTAATATTACCGGCCATGTGGCCAACCTGGCCAAATATATTGTGGATTTAGATTTTAAAAGTGTTGAATTATTCTTCGTCTGGCTGCTGCTGTTCTTTGGAGGCGCTTTTGTATCAAGTTTTATCATCAATTCTTTCAAACATAAAAGCAATTATCAGGCACATGCCATACCTATTGTTTTGGAAATTTGCATCCTGATATTTGTAGCGGTGTACGGGAATCATTTTTATCAGGAATCTGAAACAGAACGAGAGGTAGTGATCGGATGTATCCTGTTTGCTATGGGGCTGCAAAACAGCATGGTTTCGATCATTTCGGGCGGATTGATTAAATCAACCCATTTAACAGGGCTGATCACTGATCTGGGTGCCGAAGTTGCAGAATGGATCCATCCGAAAGCAGCTAAGACGACGGTTGTTAAAAACAAAATATTTGTGCGGACAACCATCTTAAGCTTTTATGTTTTCGGCGGACTTGTGGCCGCTTACCTTTTTAATTTTTTCGAGTTTAAGATTTTTTATTTTGTTCCGTTAATACTGCTTACCATTTTGTATTACGATTTGATGCCGGTTATTTTACATAGAATTGTACGGCCGTTTACTTTAAATAAAAGCTGAATAACCAATACCTGATTGATAAAAACTTAAACCGAAGTATTATGTGTGCTAAAATGGAAACCGAAATTCACGATACCAGCCATATCACCTACGACAGCCTGTTGGAAGGCAATAAAACTTTTGTAGCAGAAACTTTAAAAGAAGACCCGGAATATTTTACAAAATTGGCAAACGGACAAAAACCCCCTATTTTGTGGATTGGTTGCGCTGATAGCCGTGTGCCCGCCAACCAGATCACCCATACCAAACCGGGCGAGATATTTGTGCACCGCAACATTGCCAATGTGATCGTCCATACAGACATGAACATGCTTTCGGTATTGGATTATGCCGTTAATGTGCTGGAAGTGAAGCATGTTGTGGTTTGCGGCCATTATGGTTGCGGCGGCGTAACGGCAGCATTGACCAGCAAAACTTATGGTATTATTGACAACTGGCTGCGGCATATCAAAGATGTTTACCGCCTGCATGCTTTTGAATTGGATCTGATCAGCGATGAAACACAACGAGCCAACCGGTTGGTAGAATTTAATGTAATGGAAGGGGTACACAATTTGTGCAAAACTTCCATCATCCAAAATGCCTGGGAAAACGGCAAAACGTTAAGTGTGCACGGCTGGGTTTATGAGTTGAGCACTGGTTTTATAACTGATTTAAAAGTAAGCACCAACTCCAGCAATAATTTAAATGAGGTGTTTAAATTTAATTATTAGTTTTTTGGAAAAGGCTGATTTGAACGAATCAGCCTTTTTTATAGGTTTTAATTAGATATCAAAATGTTCCTTTACACTTACTTTTACAGCCGGAAGTTCAATTATCTGTGGTTTGTTGGTTGCTATTTACTCCATTTTGTGGCAGGCTATACTTCTTTTATCACGTAATTTTGCAAGCCTTTTGGATTTATTTCAGGAGGCTTTTTTAGTTATATTACACACTTAGAAAGGTAACTTATAAAAATGAAAAAAATATCAGTTTTAATCATATTAATTTTGAATGCTACATATGCTTTCTGTCAAAGTCCACAAGAAATTATGTCGAAAGTTCTTAATGCACAGCAAGTATTAAGAACAGTGTCCTTTACCTTAGTTCGCACAGATACTTTAGTAACAGGAGATATCAGGAAATTTTAAGATATTAATTGACAAAGCAGGCCCTGTTTTCGGATTTAAATTTTGGGTCAGCCTAATATATCTTCGGAAACTGTTCCGGCTTGCTCTCGCCCATCATTTCGTAAACGGTCTCGATCATATCATCAACAGAAGGTTTGCTGAAATAATCGCCGTCAGAACCATAAGGCGGACGATGGTCTTTAGCGGTTAAAGTTCTTGGCTGGCTGTCTAAATAATAGTAAGCGTTTTGCTTTTCCACTACCTGCTGCAAAATATAAGCCGAAGCACCGCCGGGCACATCTTCATCCACCACCAATAGTTTGTTGGTTTTTTTAACGGAAGCAGTACAAAGCCTGTCCAGATCGAAAGGATAAAGGGTTTGCGGATCTATAATTTCTACTGAAATCCCCATTTTATCCAGTTCCGTTGCTGCTTGCTGAACCAATCGCAACGTGGAACCGTAAGAAATGATCGTTAAATCCATTCCTTCTTTAATGATTTCGGCTTTGCCCAAAGGAACTGTAAAATCACCGGCATTTGCAGGTAGTTTTTCCTTCAGGCGATAACCGTTCAGGCATTCAATTACCAGGGCTGGTTCGTTTCCGCGCAGCAAAGTATTGTACATTCCGGCAGCTTGTGTCATATTCCGCGGTACACAAATATGCATTCCCCGAAGGGCATTTATGATCATCCCCATCGGCGAACCTGAATGCCAGATGCCTTCCAGCCGGTGGCCGCGCGTACGGACAATGACTGGTGCAATTTGTCCGCCAAAAGTGCGGTAACTCATTGTTGTCAGATCATCAATCAGCACGTTCATTGCATACGGCAAATAATCGATGTACTGGATTTCAGCAATCGGCCGCAATCCCCGCAAAGCCAAACCTATTCCCTGGCCAATAATAGTGCTTTCGCGAATGCCGGTATCCGTTACACGTAGCGCTCCAAACTTTTCCTGCAAACCTGCAAAGCCTTGATTTACATCACCAATAGCACCCACATCTTCCCCAAAAGCAATGATGCGCGGGTCGCGGATAAAATTGGCACTAAAACAAGCATTCAGGATTTCGCGCCCGTCTATCAATTTTGAATTTTCATCGTAAACAGGATGTTGGACAGGAACATACAACGGGGATTCCGGCGTGTTGCTAAATTGGCGGGAATCATAACGGGCAATATTTTCATCCGTTTCCTGCTGGTACAATTCCAGCAGCGTTTTCCGCGCTGAGGTATTTTCTCCAGCAGTTAGCAGCAATACTTTACGAACGGTAGAAACAATATCTTTTCGGCCCAAGTCTGGCGCATTGTTGACCTGATTTACCAGCTCCCCTATTTGTTTGCCAAAGGCTGAACCCGGAACAAGGGCTTGAATAAAGCCAACGGTCCTATTTCGCTCGGCTTCAATTTCCTGCTGCAGGTTGCCCAATGCTTTGCGCTGGCATTCACGCACATATTTTTTGGCCTGATCTTCCAGTTCATTCAGTTCTTCCGCGGTCGAAATGGCAGAATCAATCATCCACAAGCGCATTTTACGCAGGCAATCAAACTCCTGCTCCCATTTCAGGCGATCTTTACTTTTATAACGCTCATGCGAACCGGAAGTAGAATGACCTTGCGGCTGCGTTAATTCCGTTACATGGATCAAAACCGGCACGTGTTCTGTACGGCAAAAGTTGGCTGCTTTTTCGTAAGTTTCGCACAAACCGGGATAATCCCAGCCCGGGACTTTAAAAATTTCAAAACCTTCGGCTGTTTCATCCCGCTGAAAACCTTTTAAAACCTCGGAAATATCTTCTTTGGTGGTTTGATATTTAGACGGAACAGAAATGGCGTAACCATCGTCCCAAATAGAAACTGCCATCGGTACTTGCATCACGCCAGCCGCATTGATCACTTCAAAAAATATCCCTTCGGAAGTAGAACCATTGCCGATCGTGCCGAAAGCAACTTCATTTCCATTTACAGAAAATGAACCCATATCTGCCAGGCCCTTGTTTTCCCGATACAATTTGGAAGCCCAGGCCAGGCCGATCAGCCGCGCCATTTGTCCGCCGGTAGTAGAAATATCCGCAGAAGAATTTTTCATGTCCACCAGGTTTTTCCAGCTGCCGTCTTCGTTTACGGAACGTGTGGCAAAGTGGCTGTTCATCTGCCGGCCTGCAGAGGATGGTTCCTGGTTTACATCCGGATGCGCATATAATTGTGCAAAAAACTCAGTTACCGTAGAAATTCCGGTTGCAAAAGCAAAAGTCTGGTCGCGGTAATAACCGGCACGCCAATCACCTTTCTTAAAAGCTTTGGCCATCGCCAATTGTGCTACTTCTTTTCCATCGCCAAAAATACCAAACTTGGCCCGGCCGGTCAGTGCTTCTTTGCGGCCCAAAAGGCTGGCCTGCCGGCTTTCAACAGCAATCTTATAATCAGAAAGCACCAACTGTTTAAAGTCATCATAACTTATTTCAGATTGATCCGGCTGATCCAGGGCACTTTTAAGTTCTAATTCTTGCATTTCGGTTTTCTATAGCAGCAAAAATACTATTTCCCGCTCAATGTTTTTTTCTTAAAGAACAACCTCGAAATGAATTTTCCGTATAAATATTTTATTGATTAGAATTGACTTATATTTGTTGTACCAGTCTGATAAAAAGCTATGAAAAAATTAATGATGATTTGCGCAATGGTTGTAGGATTTACCATCACCGCATCGGCACAAACTGATACCAAGGCCGAATTTAAATTTGTTGAAGAAAAACATGATTTTGGCAAAGTACCGCAAGGGAAACCCGTTACTACTGATTTTGTATATACCAATATTGGTGTAGAACCACTGATTTTGACGGAAGTAAAACCAACTTGCGGATGCACCATTGCAGATTATACCAAAACACCGGTTAAAAAAGGTGAAAAAGGATCGATTAAAATTACTTATAATGCTGCTGTAGAGGCACCTTTTAACAAAACCATTGTGGTAACTTCCAACGCTAAAACTCCGACAAAATACTTGGTGATTGTGGGCGAAGTAGTAAAAACCGCCACACCAACTACCAGATAAACGATACTGTTTTTATCACATAAAAAACTCCGTCTTATTTATTTAGGCCGGAGTTTTTTTATGGGTAAAAGAAGCATTGGGCCTGGCAATCAGGTGTCCGCTTTCAGGTATCAGCAACTTGCAAGTTTCAACCCTAAACGCGCAACAGAAAACTTACAACCTTGTATATTTTTATGCGATAAAAGAAGCATTAAGATTTGTAGCTAAGACAAGCAACCTGCCACAAATAACAGGCTACTTTTCTATACTTTTGTGCCATGCCTAAAATCTCTGACAAAGGCCGGCAAATGCCTGCTTCCCCAATTAGAAAATTAACACCTTTTGCCGATAAAGCCAAGCTTGATGGCAAGAAAGTTTACCACTTAAACATTGGCCAGCCGGATATTGAGACGCCGGAAATTATGCTGGATGCAATAAAAAGTATAGATTTTAAAGTTTGGGCATACACACCTTCGGAAGGCACCCTTTCTTACCGCAAAAAGCTGACAGAATATTACAATAAATTAGGTTATAATATTGAATCTGACCATATTCTGGTAACTACCGGTGGCTCGGAAGCGATTACGATTTCAATGATGGCTTGCATGGACGCAGGTGATGAAGTGATCATCCCGGAACCCTTCTATGCTAATTATAACGGCTTTGCGCACCAATGCGGCGTGGTGGTAAAACCGATTTTATCTTATATCGAAAACGGATTTGCGCTGCCGCCGATTGCTGAATTTGAAAAGCTGATCACCGAAAAAACCAAAGCCATCATGATCTGCAATCCGAATAACCCAACCGGTTATTTGTATTCCCGGGAAGAAATGGAAGCATTAAAGCAATTGGCTTTGAAGTATGACCTGTACTTGTTTTCGGATGAAGCTTACCGTGAGTTTTGTTATGATGGACGGGAATTTATTTCGCCGATGCACCTAGATGGCTTGGATGAAAATGTGATTGTGCTGGATACAGTTTCTAAAAGATACAGTGCCTGCGGAGCGCGGTTGGGTTGTATCATCACCAAAAACAAAAACGTAATTGCAGCAGGTTTAAAGTTTGCACAGGCACGGTTAAGCCCGGGAATGGTAGAACAAATTGCAGGCACAGCAGCGGTAGATACGCCGGATGCTTATTTTATCAATGTAAAAAACGAATATACCAAACGCCGTGATTTGCTGGTGGAATCTTTAAATAAAATAGAAGGCGTTTTTTGTCCGAATCCCGGCGGCGCATTTTATGTTGTCGCTAAATTTCCGATTGATAATTCGGATACTTTTTGCCAGTGGATGCTGGAAAGTTTCAGTTATCAAAACCAAACGGTGATGATGGCACCGGCAACAGGTTTTTACAGTACGCCTGGTGCTGGTTTAAATGAAGTACGTTTGGCTTATGTTTTAAATGCAGATGATTTGGGTAAAGCTATAATTTGTTTAGAAGAAGGTTTGAAGGTTTATCCGGGAAGGGTTTTGTAGTTGTAAATTTTTAATTGATGGTTTATAGTTCATAGAAAAAAACGACATATTGAAAAGGACATTTGTAATAGGTGACATTCATGGGTGCTTCGACGAGTTATTAGAGCTGACTGATAAAGTTGGTTTAAAGGACTCTGATTTGTTAATTTCTGTAGGCGATATTGTTGACAGGGGCAATAAATCAAAAGATGTTTATCAGTATTTTGTTACCCGACTTAATTCAAAAGTCTTAATTGGGAATCATGAAAGGAAGCATATTAACGGTGTTTTAAGTTATGCACAAGAAATTGTAAAGGTTCAATTTAAACAAGACTATCAATCATTTCTAACCTGGCTTCAAACCTTAGATTATTATTATGAAATTGAAGAAGCAATTATTGTTCATGCTGCATTTGAGCATGACAAATTATTAAAAGACCAAAAGGATGAAGTGCTCTGTGGTTCTACTTCTGGAGAACGATATTTAGAGAAAAAATATCAGCCTGATACATTCTGGAGCAATTATTATCAAGGTGAGAAACCAATTATTTATGGGCATCATGTAGTAGGTAGCAGTCCGAAAATTATTAATAATACTTACGGTATTGACACAGGTGCTTGCCACGGAGGCTATTTAACTGCAATTGAGTTGCCTGGTTTTAAAATTCATCAGGTAAGGGCTAAAAAAGATTATTGGAAAGAAGAACAAAAGCTTTGGCAAATACCCGTTTTAAAATCAAAGTATTGGGGAAACATGGAAATGACAGCCATTAAAAAACAATTGGCAAAACTTTCCTTTGTAGAACAACCTGACGTCAAAGAATTATTAAATTTAATTGAAAAATGGGTGTTTGACCTTGAAGAATTATTACAAGTTATCAAATCAAAGTTGGATTTATTTACTCAAGACATAGTAAACAATAACAAAGAAACTTTTAGTTTAGAAGCAAATAAGCACAACTTCAAAACCTTCTTATTTAAAAGTAAATCAAACAATCTAAAGATTGATGACCTTAGAAAAAGTCTTGAAACTCCAAATAAGATAATAAGCCTTGCTAAAGAATTGAAGATTTCAAATATTCCGGCCTTTTAAATTTTTCTATTTTTTCTTCCGATAAAAACAGTATTTTTGCATCTACTTTAACCTTTGTCCCTTCTACCTTTTACCATAAAAAGGGCCCGACCGGAATTGACAGGATGGAGATAAGTAGGTAAGCATGCAGCGCGTTGGGTGAATTAGCGCTTTAATCTGAACGCTCAAACTTTCAAACGGCGAAAATAACTACGCCTTAGCTGCCTAACTTAGAGTTAGCATAGCTTTCGCTCCGATGGCCTGCGGTTTCTTAGGGTCATCACCAGGAGCGTCGAAATAAGAAACTGGTTTGCTGCCGGTGTGATCGGCAAACAAGATAAAGCATCTACGGAAGACGGTACAGGTTCGCGGCTGACCTTCCCCTTCCCGACAATCAAACAGCAGATAAGCATGTAGAAGGCTTACCTTATACCATGTTTGGACGAGAGTTCGAATCTCTCCGGGTCCACCAAAAAAGGCGTTTCTTAATCAGGAACGCCTTTTTGATTTACATCAATTTTGCTGATGCTTCTTTTACCACCTAAAAATCACTGACAATTGATAGCTTTCAGATCGAAAATAAAATCAAACCAAATTTATAGTGATAAAAGAAGCATCATGAAATTACAAGTTAAAAACAAGTTTAGATTTGTTAACTTGGATTAATAGAAATTCTACGGACGTTTATAAAATAAGATGAAAGGAATGAACAAGACAATTGACCGTGATCATCAAACCACAAATAAAATTTTTGATGACAGAAGTTTGAAAGCAGATTATGCAACACTTGTCCCAATTTTAAAAAAAGGGTTACATGTTTTGGATATTGGCTGCGGAACAGGTGCTATCTCCAAAGATATTGCTGAACTTGTAGGCCCGGATGGCCGGGTAACAGGGATAGACAACACAGAAAAATTTATTTTGAGCGGCAAAGAAAGTTATCAAACAACAACCAACTTGGAACTTGTACATGCAGATCTTTTTAATTACGGATCAGGATCTTTTGATCTTATTGTTGGGGCCAGAACTTTGCAATGGCTTAACAATCCGATAGATTCGTTGAGGAAATTGAAAACTTTGCTGAAGCCCGGCGGACAATTATCTATCCTGGATTATAACCACGAGGCTTTGGAATGGCGTCCACAACCACCGGAAAGCATGCAGCTTTTTTACCAGGTTTTTTTAAAGTGGCGCGCCGATGCCGGAATGAACAACCATATTGCCGAAAATTTGGCTGCGTATTTTGAAGAAGCCGGATTTCATGCCATTGAAGTTTATAACGCTGACGAAGTTTATAAAAAAGGTGATGCCAATTTTATACAAAGGACCGGGATATGGTCTAAAGTTGCCAACTCCAAACAGATGGTGGAAGAAGGTTATTTAACGGAAGAATTAAGGTTGAAAGCTATTGCAGAATATGACGAATGGACCGCAACAGATGCGGAAAGGATGACCATGAAACTAAAGGAAGTCAGAGGGATAAACTAAACTTTGCGGATCATTTTATCTTGCATACTGTTTTTATAAGGGAAAAGTTTGTTTCTTAAATTTGTAGTATTCCTCAAAAACCACGGCAAAAAAACACGTGCTTCTTTTACCGTCATCAAAATTAATTAGCTTCACGGACTTATTAATTTTACAAGCAAACATCGATTCAATTATGTCTGAACCCATTCAGGAAAGACGGCTCGGCCTTGTGCATGCAACGGCAATCAACATGACGGACATGGTTGGTATCGGCCCGTTTATTACCTTGCCCATGGTGATCGGGATGATGAACGGCCCGTATTTTTTGTACGCCTGGCTGGCAGGTGCTGCCTTATCAATGGTGGATGCGATGGTTTGGAGCGAGCTGGGTGCAGCATTTCCAAAAGCGGGCGGCTCCTATAATTTCCTGAAAGAAACGTATGGAAAAAATGGTTTGGGCCGGCTGATGAGCTTTTTATTTGTGTGGCAAACCATGATCCAGGCACCACTCGTCATTGCTTCTGCGGCCATCGGGTTTGCAGCTTATTTTTCCTATCTGCTACCGTTAACGCCAATTGAATCCAAGATGATGAGCGGCGGCGTAGTGATCTGCATTGTGCTGCTTTTGTACCGAAGGATTGAAGACATCGGGAAAATAAGTGTGGTGCTTTGGGCTGCGGTCATCCTCACGATGCTGTGGATTATTGGCGGCGGGCTTGCGCATGGAAACTTCCTGCAACCGGTAAGCCATATCAACGACGGGCTGACCATGAATTATGCTTTTGTAACAGCCATTGGTTTTGCAAGCGTAAAAAGCGTGTACAGTTATTTGGGCTATTACAATGTTTGCCATTTGGGCGGTGAAATCATCAATCCATCCAAAAACATTCCGCGCAGTATGTTCCTTTCCATTGCCGGAATTGCCGTTTTATATTTGATGATGAACGTGAGCGTAGTAAGCGTTATCCCATGGCAGCAGGCCAAAAACAGTCCGTTTGTCATCAGTGAATTTATGCAGCATTTGGCCGGGCCTGTTGCCGCAAAAACGGTGACCTGCCTTATTTTATTGGTTGCTTTTGCTTCCGTTTTTTCGGCCACATTGGGTTATAGCCGCGTGCCGTATGCCGCAGCAGCCGACGGCGCTTTTTTCAAGGTTTTTGCAAAGCTTCACCCAAAAGGGAATTTTCCTTATGTTTCTTTAATCGTTTTAGGCGCGATTGCTTTTGTTTTCAGCCTGCTTTTTAAGCTGAGTGATGTGATCGGTGCGGTGCTGGCCATGCGGATCCTGATCCAGTTTATTGCCCAGGCAATTGGTTTATTAATGTTGAGAAAAGCCAGAAGCCAAACCGAATTTCCCTATAAAATGCCTTTATTTCCCTTACCGGTTTATCTGGCAATCCTCCTTTGGGCCGGTATCCTCATTTCCACGGGAGCGACAATGGTTTTGGGCGGATTGCTGACGATTACAATCGGTGCAATAGTTTATTTCATCAAAGCCAAAGTAAACCGCGAATGGCCTTTTGGTTTGATGGAGAAAAGCAGTTAAGCACCGGTTTTAAGCTGAATGCCAATGCTTCTTTTATCACCCTAAAATTGATGTTGATTGATCTGTCTTCTATCAAAAAATTGAAAGAAAATATTGATTTTCAGGTGATAAAAGAAGCATCAAAAAGTTTCCGAAGAAATCCAGACCAATAGCTAATTATTTTTTAGTCCGATGCTATGGTTAGTGTAATCGCCCAGATATTCATTTTTGATAAAAAAATCTATGCTGAAAATAGTCCGGTAGTCGGCAGTATTATTGGGGTTTTGTATAGAAGTCAGGTTGCTTGTACTTGTAGTAATGTACTGATAAGTGAAGCCTTTGGAAGTGGTAACCTTTACCGTAGAATTTGCCGGCAAACTTCCTATCCCGGCTGTCGCTTTTGGGTCTTCAATAATAGTTACCGAAGGCGTACCGGTATCAAATAAAACAAACGCAGCCGTGCTGGTGCTGTTATAAGTGATGGTTGCCGCAAGGTTTGGCGAATATCCGCCGGAAGAATAATACGTAAGCGGATGGATAATGAAGCCTGACGAAGCCAAATCTGCTGCCGTTAAACCGATATTAAGCAAACCGGCCACATAAGCACCGTTACTGTTGAAACTGGTATTGTTGAGGATTGCCAGCTTGAAACCGCTTGTTAAGCCCGTGCCCGGCGAATAATAACTTAACGGACTTGCAATAGAACTGCTGGCATAATTTACGCCCGGCCCAACGCCAAACACATCGCTGGAATGGGCAGCCAGTTGCTTGCCATTTTCGTCCACAATCTTATAATATAAAAAAAATGGTATCCGTTTTAAAACCAGGTTGCCATTGGCATCGCCGATAGCAACTGCGGCATAGGCCAAATTTCCGTATTCTTTGGTCGAACTGATTTTGTCGCCAAAACTGACTACAGCTTGCTGCGAAGTAACGGTGATGCCATTCACCACGACCGAATCTCCCGTTACCGTAATGCCGGAACTGGTAATCATGGAAGCTGGCAAAATACCCGCTGCATCAATCGTCATGCCAGAGGAGCCGGTATCAAACACTCCGTAATAGTTCAAGTTTTGGGTGCCGATTTTAGTGATCGGGATAAAAATCCTTTTCCCGTTGGTGTTGCCATATTCATACAAGCCCAACGTAACCGGTTTCGCAGTAGCAGGCTTTACAGCAGCCTTTTCCTTTTTGCAGGATGCAGCAGCCATCAATATCAACAAACCGCAAATTAAGGGTAAACGGGCATTCTGGTATTTATGCTTCAACTTTAAAATTTTTTATAATTATCAGAAAATTAAACAGCAACAGTTTTAGGTTGAATCTAAAGTACGAAGCTTTTGACGGATAAAACTTAAAATGCCGATAAAAAAGGGATTGTATCGGTAAAATAGTTTTGTCAGATTAGATCATTAATCTATATGATAAAATTTTAATTTTCTGATACTTCTTTTATCAGCATAAAAGAAGTATCCCAATAAACCTTTCAGCTCTAATTAACTTTATCTACCAGCATTAACACAAAAACTATGGAATACAGACAATTAGGCGCATCGGGTTTACACGTTCCGGTACTGAGTTTTGGCACGGCTACTTTTGGCGGCAGCGGCGATTTTTTTAGAACTTGGGGCAATACGCAAGTTGAAGAAGCTACGCGTTTGGTCAACCTTTGTTTAGATGCCGGTGTCAATTTATTTGATACGGCAGATATTTACTCGGATGGTTTATCGGAAGAAATCCTGGGCAAAAGTTTAGCCGGCTTACGCGATAAAGTCATCATTTCCAGCAAAGCCACTTTTCCGATGGGCAAAGGGCCGAATGAGCAAGGTTCTTCCCGTTTTCATCTCATCAAAGCTTGCGAAGCCAGTTTGAAAAGGTTGAATACCGACTATATTGATATTTACCACATGCATGGTTTCGATGGCGTTACGCCGGTGGAAGAAACGTTGCGCACTTTAGATGATTTAGTGCAAAGCGGAAAAGTGCGCTACATTGCCTGCTCCAATTTTTCGGGCTGGCATTTGATGAAATCTCAGGCAGTTTCTGACCGTTATGGCTGGAATAAATACGTAGCGCACCAAGTTTATTATTCGCTAATCAACCGGGAATATGAATGGGAACTGATGCCTTTGGGCTTAGACCAGAAAGTCGGTGCCATCGTTTGGAGCCCGCTGGCAGCCGGAAGATTGGGCGGAAAATATCGCCGAAACCAGCCTTTTCCGCCGGATAGCCGGATTGCACAAGGCGGAAGCCCGATACCGGAAGCGGCAGTTGCCGGGGAAACATTTTTTAATATTATGGATGCTTTGGATGAGATTGCAGAAGAAACTGGTAAAACCGTAGCACAAATTTCTTTAAATTGGCTCCTGCAACGGCCAACTGTTGCTACATTGGTAATCGGTGCCCGGAACGAAGAGCAGTTGAAGCAAAACCTGGAAGCAGCAGGCTGGGATTTAACTACCGCTCAAGTTAAAAAGCTGGACAATGCAAGCGAAATCCCAACAATCTACCCATACTGGCACCAACGGCAAAATTTGAAATTGAACCCGCTGCCAAGGTTTTATTTAGAATCTGTTTAATTTTTATTTAAGTATTTTCTATGCTTCTTTTACCATGTAAAAAATTTAGAACTTTGTACTTTTTGTCTTAACATAATAAAAACAGAATTTATAGTGATAAAAGAAGTATCATGAATTTTCATGAAAGAAATTTAAACAGGCAGTAGAATGTTTTTTGAATGATTTTCCTGTGATTTTATTGCAGGAAAATTTAAAATTATACTTTTTAGATTTTAACCTTTCACCTATTTCAAAAACTGGTTGCGTTTTCTTTCATCCATTTATCCTGCGTTTTCAGCACTTTTTCAATCACATCACGCACACAACCCCTTCCGCCCAAAACCGGCGAAATATAAGCAGCGGCAGCTTTTACTTCTTCACAAGCATCGGCCGGACAAGTTGGCAAACCTACTTTTTTCATGATGTCCAAATCCGGAATATCGTCGCCCATGTACAAAATTTCCTCCGGGTTTAGCTTCATATCGGCTACAATTCGTTCATAAACTTCTAATTTATGGCTGATGCCCAAAAAAACATCTTTCACCCCTAAACCATTCAGCCTGGATAAAACTCCTTGCGAACGTCCGCCAGAAATACAGGCAACATAATAGCCGGATTTTACCGCATGATTTAATGCATAACCATCTTTCACGTTGAAATGCCGCATCTGGTCGCCATTTTCTGCAACGGTAATATCGCCGTTGGTTAATACGCCATCTACATCCAGGATAAAAGCTTTGATATTTTTAAGTTTTTGGAGATACATGATCAGTTGTGGGTTGACTGTGGCCAGTTGCGGGTTTATGGCGATGAATACAAATTTGTATAAGTAAGTTATTTGGGGCTTATCTGCTATTAGCGCAAAAACAGGCAACTCATAACAGGCAACCGACAACTGAAACTACTGGTTGTCCCGCCACTCGTAAGCCCAGGCAGTTTGGATTTGTTCCAAATGGCCTTCATTGCTTTCTTCGCGTTTGCCAACAAAATTAGGCAGGGAAAGCACCCATTCCAACAAATCGGTAAAGCGCAAACGGTAGATTTTTGGTTCATCAAAAGCATCTCCAAACTTTTCGTAAAGCTCCATGGCGATGTCTTCATAATCGTTCCAATGAATCGGAAGGGCAAAACTTTTATCCATCATAAAATTAAGGTTAGCGGTTTTTAATGACCAAGGAATTGAGACTGATCAGGAATGGTTACTTCAATATTGCCATCAATCATCACACATTGGCAGCCTAAGCGGGAAGTGATGCGCGGGTTAACGGCGCGGTCTATAAAATCTTCTTCTTTGTCGGATATTTCCTGTACGTTGTCCATTCCTTTGTTCACATAAATATGGCAGGTACTGCACCCGCAAACACCTCCGCAATTGTGCTGTAGTTCGATACCGTTTTCTAAGCAAACATCCAATACAGATTCTCCTTCGGCCATCGGCAATTCTACAGCTTGCACTCCTGCTTCTTCAAAGTTAATCCTGACGTTATAAATTTCCATTACAAGCAAAAGTAACAATTTTAGTTCAGGCTGAACCGTGTTTGTCCATTTTGATAATGCCCTGACTAAGCAACCGGTAAATTTCCTGCCAGTCTGGATGATGCTGCAACAAAGTCAAATGTGCTGCCATCGTTTGTCTGTCGCCTCGTACAGCCGGACCGGTTTGTACTTTAAAAGGTAAAAATTCCTGCACTTTCAAAGCGGTTTCCAAGATCAACGGCTTCAATAAATCAAAATCCAACTGTTTTTCCTGCAATAAAGCTGCGGCAACCGCATATAAATAATTAGGGAAATTACAGGCAAAAGCAGCCGCCAGATGCAAAGTTTTGCGTTGGTTGGAGTCAACATAAGTTACTTGTGTACTGATGGTTTTTCCAAGTTCCAGTAAAATGTCAGTGCTGTTTTTATCGGTACTTTCTATACAAAGCGGAACAGGATTAAAATCAATTTCCCGGTTTTTAGAAAAGGTTTGCAAAGGATAAAACACACCACAAGCAACAAAATATTTTTCCAAAGTTTGTAAACTTTTCGAGCCGCAAGTATGCACCACCAATATATTTTTTATAGGGATAAAAGAAGCAACATCTTCAACCGCATCATCTTTTACGGCGATGACAATAAGATCAGTATTGGGATCAATTTTAGCTAATTGGTCAATCGGTTCCGCTTTGATATGATATGCAAGTAAGGCTGCATTTTGCAGGTTTCGGCTCCAAACTTGTACAATTTGATGACCGGCATTTTTAAACGCAGCACCTAAATGTGTTGCAACATTTCCCGAACCAATTAGCGTGATACGCATATTTTTTACCCGGTAAAAGAAGTAAGCATTCTATGAACCGATCATTTTTAGACGAGCTTCATCAAAATTGTGAGGCAAATTACAATTTAATTCTCTTATCAAATACAAAGGGATCTGTTTTAATCAGCTTTACAAACTTAAAATCACTTTGCATTGGATTGATTAAATAATTTACCTCTTCTTGTACAATGGAAGATGGCACTTGCAATATTGCCGAACGATTAGAGCTTATCCATCTTTCGCCTATAGCTTGTGTAAATGGCATCTGATTAAATTCTTTCCAATCTTCTGGCAGGTCGTTTTGTTTGATTCTTTCCTGCTCAACATTATCTTCTATCCGAATTGTCATCACACTAAAAATCTGACTTAACCCCAGCTGTCCGCGATGTACAATATTTTCCAAACAGGCTAACGACCGGGTGGAAGAAGTGTAGATCATTTCTATATCATTAGGGTTCCACCTTCCTGCCCTACCGGACGCTACTAAACTATTTGCGTATTTGCTTAAAGCAATGCGATAAACAAACATAAGTTAAGCTAAATCGCCATATGCTAACCGAATAAGTTCTTCTTCAATTAAACCTATTCCGGTTATGGTATCCATCAATTCAAATGGGATTTGGTTACCCAAGCCATAAGCTGAAACATTAAGCCAATTGTGAAAAGATGGTGCTGAACCAAATAGTTCAATACCTTTTTCAAATAAGGCAAATGATTTAAGCAATTTCTCACTTAACGCAGCATTCAGTTTCAGTTCATTACGGCCATAATTCTGAATGGTTTTTACTGTGGTTTTGAATGTTTCCTGAAACTCATCCTGGCTAAAACCCGACAAATCAAGAAAATCTAAGGCAGCTTTTGGATCAAGCCCTTTTTTAGAATTAGTTAATAAATTGATGGGGTTTGCATATAACGATTGATAGGCAACTGCCGCTTCATTAACTACATTTTTAGGGTAATCTTTGCCATCGGCATAAGTGCCAGGTGTTTTTTCTTTTGCAGGTTTATCCAAACCCTTGGTTTTTTCTTTTTTAGCCATCACCTTCGTCTTAAAAATCAAATTTAGAATTTTTTCCTTTAATCTTAGAAAAATTTCTACTTTATTTTTGTTAGAAGTGATAAGCTGATAAAGCTTTTTAAAGTTTAAACGCTTGCCGTCCCAGCAATATCCATTTGCCTTTTTCTTTCACCCAAACCTGCATAACTCCAATGTTTACGCTTCCAGGTTTTCCGCCGTCGTTGGTTTGGGCAGAAAATTTGTGGCGTACAATTGCAGTTTGATCTTTTACCGAAATAGTTTGATCTGTTAGATTGATCGTAACAAAATCTGATTGCCCGCTTACAATGGCATCCACAAAAGCAGCTTTGTCTTGTGTTTTTCCGCTGGAATGGCCGTAGCTTAACGCATCAGAAGCAATATTTTCCAAATCCGTTTTATTGCTGTCGATCATTGCTTTAGTTAAAATTTCAACCGCTGCTGCAACTTGTTTTTCTTCTTTGGATTGTGCTTCTACAGTAATGGTGATCGTTGTGATCAGAATTATAATTAAACTTACTAATTTTGCATGGTAAAAGAAGCATTTAGCTCAAAAGATAACAATCAAACTAAACAGTTTTCAATTCTTTATTCCTGCGGAAGATAGAAAGTAAAAAGCCGATCACCATAATAATTGTTCCGGACCAGAAGAAGTTAATGGAAGGGAATTCGATGGCTTTCATCACAATATAAGGTTTCTCGCCTTCCGGTTTTACGTAAGTTGTGATTTCCATTTTGCCTTTTTCCGGCAAAATATTGGAGAAACGAACCTTCAGGTCGGCACTATCTACTTTCTTGCTGAAATCAAACTTACTTCCGCCTTTGATCATAAAGATAGGTTCTGTTGTAAACGTTTTGCCATTGCTTTGAACTTCCAATTGTGCACCAACAGACACGTCATTTTTACCTAAAGGAATATCGCGCACTTTGGCATCTTTATTTAAAGCTTTCAAAATGATCAAACCTGCACGGTAACGAACGGTGTCGCCAATTTTCATTTCGTGCGCGACTGGTTTTGCATATTCTTTGTCGTCGTTGCTTTCGGCATGACCTTCGCTTTCTGCAGTTTGATCATCCTGAAATTTCATCGGCCAGGCAATGCTCACGTAAGAATACATGTCTTTAAAAACATAGTGGCGCGTATCCGGCGAAGAAACCAAACCCATTTTTCGATTTGCCTGCGCATTTGGCAGCAAAGTAAAATTCTCCTTCACTTTGCCGGTTTTCTCGTCAATACGCTTGTAGTTTACTTTGAAATAATGGTTTGGCCCGTTTAACGAATCGCCGACATAAGTTGCCGTATAAATACCGATTTTGGTTGGCGTATTAAAGTCTAAACGTAGGTTTTCGCGCGAATTTCCAACCTTTTCAAACGCGCTTCCAAAACCAACACCACTATCATTGATGGTAATTACACGGCTTGTTCCTGACGAAATAACAGCACCAACCAGCAACAATGCAAAACCAATATGTGCCACCGCAGAACCAACCAGTTTTGTTTTGCCTTTAAAAATATCTGCAAGATATTTGGTGTTGGCCAGTATGGCATAAACAGAACCAAAAACAACCAGCATATATACCAACTGCGTATGGTAAAGCCCGGAAGCCCAAATAATAACGGCACTGATCAAAGCAGCAAAAACCAAGTAAACCATAGAGCGGATGAGGAAAGTGGTTGCATCAGAACGTTTGTATTTTAGGAACTGCGCAAAACCCATCAGCAAAGTAATCACTACAGCGAAAGAGGATTGTACGATATTGTATAATTTTACCGGCTCTGTCGGCGGTGCGGTTTTGGTTCCGAAAATGGCGTTCCATACCGGGATAGAAGTTACAATAACCAGTTGCAGGCAAGACAAAGCCAGGAAAACGGCGCCGACAAACATCCAAAACTCGCGGGAATAGGTTTCTTCATCTTTTTTGGTGATGGGCAATTCTTTCCAACGGGTAACAAACAGCCAAACAGAAATCGCAATGAAAGCAAACAGGAAAACCAGTAGTTGCCAGGTCATGCCCAAATCGGTAAAAGCATGAACGGAAGTGTTGCCCAAGATGCCGCTACGTGTTAAAAAAGAAGCATATAAAACGAGTATAAAACTAATGATGACTAAGAAGGCAGCCGTAAAATAAGAATGCCCTGTATTTTTATAAACCACCAGGACATGCACGCCGCCGATCAACGTTAACCAGGGGATAAAAGAAGCATTTTCTACCGGGTCCCAGGCCCAGAAACCGCCAAAGTTTAAAGATTCATAAGCCCAAAAAGAACCCATAATGATTCCAGTCCCCAGGACCATTACCGCAAAAAGAGAATAGGAAATGGCAGGCTGGATCCATTCTTTATACCGCCGCTGCCACAGACCTGCAATCGCATAAGCAAAAGGGACAACCATCGAAGCAAAACCCAAGAACAAAGTTGGCGGATGGATGACCATCCAATAGTTTTGCAGCAAAGGGTTTAAGCCGTTGCCATCTTTAATGTAGTTTAAGTAATCAGGCCGGCCAAAAATTGGCGCTTCAACTGCCTGCCGCAATAGGATAAATGGCGAACTGCCAACACGTGTCCCAACCATCTCTACACCAATCAGCATCGAAGCCAAAAATGCTTGTGATAAAGCAACTACAGCCATAACCGGGTTTTCCCAGGATTTTGCTTTCCAGATCAAAATATTTCCCAGTAGGGCTTGCCAAAATCCCCAAAGCCAGAAACTACCCTCCTGCCCTTCCCAGTAACTGGAAATGATATAGTAAACCGGCAGTGTGCGCGAAGAATGCGCCCAGGCGTAATGATACTCGAATAAGTTGGTGTAAATAATATAAAACAGGCAGGAACCAATACCGATTACAGAAAGTGTATTGATAAAATACCCATAACGCGCCATCTTTTTCCAGGACTGGTCGAGCTGGTTTTTATTTACAGTAGCGAAATAATAACAGATAGCCGAGAAAAGAGCCGAACCAAATGCCAGGATAATAAAGAACTGACCGAGCTGTCCCGGCAAAAGGTGTTCACCTTTAAATTGAATGTCCATTAAAAATTTAAATTGAGGCTTGTTTTACTGCTTTTGCCTCTGTTACTTCTATTTTATCTTGTGTGTATTTGGAAGGACATTTCATTAAGATCTTGGAAGCGTGAAACTCCTTGCCAACCATTTGTCCGGTCAAGACAATTTGTTCAGAACGTTCAAAGTCTTGTGGTTTTGTGCCTGTAAACACGATTTTACATTCCTCGCCTTTGTTGTCCTCCATAAAGAACGAAAAATAATTGGCGTCTTTTTTGGCATCATAAATTAACTGCTTTTGCTTATTGAGATGGCCAACAACGTGCAATTCGCTGTGCGTTGTTTCGGCTTCTTTGAAAGAGCCATAAGTGCTGGTGTCCGCATAAGTGCTAATGATGATACAGATCGCAACGGCGATCACGACAATACCTAAAATCGAACCTTTTTTCATCAGAATATCCCTTGGTTTAGTTAAGGACACAAAAATACAAAACATAGTGCGTAATCTATGTTTTCAGGTTTGTATATGCTATTTGGAAATATTCTAAATAAAGAAGCTCTTCCTGATTTGGGAAGAGCTTCTTTTACCGGATAAAAATTTGTCTTTATGGCCAGATGCCCAGGTTTTTATAGGAAACTGCAATCTTATTAATTGCACCTACAAAAGCTGCAGTCCTCAACGTATCAATTTTAGGTGTTTGAACCAAGGTTTCACGAATTTCATGATAAGAACGGATCATCGTATCTTCCAAACCAGAGTTGACCAATTCCAGTTCGGATGCTCCTTTTACAATGGCAGAACGTTGCATCGGTGTTAAAGCCACGCCCGTTAATCCTTCTACCATGTTCACTAAATTCAAGCTGGCAGTTTCTTCAAAGCGGCGGTTGATTCGGCCAAAAGAAACATGCGACAGATTTTTCAGCCACTCAAAATATGAAACCGTAACGCCGCCGGCATTTGCATACATATCCGGAATGATGATGCCGCCGTTTGCTGTAAAAATAGCTTCTGCCTCCGGCGAAGTTGGCCCGTTTGCACCTTCTGTAATAATTTTTGCCTGGATACGACGGATGTTATCCACCGTGATTTGGTTTTCCAATGCAGCCGGGACCAAAATATCGCAAGGCTGTTCCAAACCTTCCATCGAATTTTTAAATTCTTGTGCAGCTAAAGGATAACCTAAAATAGAACCCGTGGCTTTTCTATGTTCAAAAACAGTATTTACGTCCAGTCCGCCTTCGTTATAGATCGCACCTTCATATTCGCAAATACCTACAATCAAAGCTCCAAATTCTGCTAAAAATTTAGCTGAATAAAAGCCTACATTTCCTAATCCCTGCACAATTACCCGCTTACCGGAAATGCCTGGCAGCAAGCCAATTTTTTTCATATCCTCTGCAACGCTTACACATTCGCGGGTGGCAATGGCTACACCTCGTCCGGTTGCTTCCCGCCTTCCGGCAATCCCATGCAAAGCAATTGGTTTTCCGGTAACACAGCCTAAAGCATCGCCTTGTCCGGGATTCATCGTAGCATAAGTATCTGCAATCCAACTCATTTCGCGCTCGCCGGAACCATAATCCGGAGCCGGGACATCAATACTTGGTCCGATGAAGTTCTTTTTGATCAGTTCCACCGTATAACGGCGGGTTATGTTTTCAAGCTCCTGCTCGGTATAATTTTTAGGGTTGATTTTGATGCCGCCTTTTGCACCGCCAAAAGGAACATTTACAATCGCACATTTATAGGTCATTAAAGCAGCAAGGGCCATTACTTCATCTTCGTTGACCATTTCGCTGTAACGGATCCCGCCTTTTGTGGGCGATTGGTGGTGCGAATGTTCTACGCGCCAGGCATCGATCACTTCAAAACTTTTTCCCCGGCGGATAGGAAAACGGAAACGGTAAACGCTGTTACAGGATTTAATTTGATCCAGCAAACCGGCATCGTGCTGGGTAAACTGTGCCGCATGGTCAAAAAACTCACAAACATCACTAAAAAAGTGGTTTTCGGTTTCAGACAGAATAAGTGAATTACTCATAATAAATTTTGTTACGTTAACGGTTTTATAAAAGGTGTGCAAAGTTTGATGAAATTATTTCAATTGCACAAATCCTTTAAAGCCAATATATACGTTTCAGCATTCAGTAGGGTTAATTATTAATGTTTTAGCTTGATTAATGCCCGCGTTCGATCTTTTTCAAACGCCTGTCAATACTAAAAAGATAAATGGCCAGCCCGACAAAAACGATCACGATGGTAACAATAACCACATAAATTTTACCGGAACTGCGCATTTCATCAGCCATCTCCACATTGTTATTTTGCTGCGCGAATAAAAAGGCCGGTAAAAACAGCATCAGGGCAGATAACAGTATTTTTTTCATCAGGTTAGTCTATGGTATTTCTTTTATTTTCTATTAAGCGTATGCGATAACGAAGGGTTGCAATCCACACAGCAATAAGCGGCCAGGCAATAAAAGCCGGATAAAGCACTACACGCATCCGGCTGTCCAAATCGTATCTTCCGAATGCCGGATTTCCGCCGTTTCCAGGATGGAGCGAATCGGTCAATCTTGGCAAAATAAAAATCAGCACAATCATGATCGGGAAAGCAAAAATGTTATATACAGCAGATATTTTGCCCCTTTTTTGTTCTTCATCAATAGAATTTCGAAGCACTAAATAAGCGCAATAAAGCAAAAATGCAATGGCCGCACTGTTTTGCTTCGGATCGTTGCTCCAAAATTCGCCCCATGCATATTTTGCCCAGATCATTCCCGTTACCAAACCAAAAATAAAAAAGACAACGCCGGTGTTCACGCATTCTACGGCTATCAGATCGTATTCTTCCTTACCGGTACGCAGATATTTAATGCTATAAAAAACAGAAATACTAAATACTACCAGCATTGCCATCCACATCGGTACATGGAAATAAAGGTTACGGATGGTTTCATGCAAAATAGGCAAGGCAGGCACATGCAGCAATAAACCAGCTATCAAAGTGTAGATTACCATAACCACAGCAAGCACTTTCCACCAACTTTTATAAATAAATTTCATTTTAAAATTTGTATGGGCAAAGGTAGCAATGCACCATCACTTTTAGGATAATTTACTATTTTACCGCACATTTTTTATGCTGATAAAAGAAGCATCATTGATTTAAGCCTAAGAAGTTATTCACATTTCAAAACCAAATAAATTACTGTTGTGTTAGGCATTACAAAAATTTAGAAATTAATTGCTTATTTGAATTATTAGTTTTACATGGATCAACCTTATAAAATCTTTACCTGGCCTGTTCATCAGCAATATTTGTTTGCATTGGCTCAGGGGGATTTTGAAATTTATATTCCAGAAGGCCAAAATGAGTCTTTCCGACAACAGTTCCTTTCTCAAAAAAACGTGATTGAAACAGCAATTTCAGCAACAAAAGAACTGAAACTGGATTGTATTTTATTTCAGGACAAACACAGTTACCAAACGGCACAATATGAAGTTTTATCGGATCAGCAACGCGGGCTGCCTAAAATTTACCTGGAACACAATCCGCCAAAACAACATCCCACAAACGCAAAACATGTTGTTGAAGACCCGCATGTGCATCTTGTTCATGTTAACCATTACAATGCTTTGATGTGGGACAACAACGCGTTGCCGGTAACGGTGATTGAAAACGGCGTACCAACTGATACCGTTGCTTTTTCGGGTGAAAAAGCAAGTGGTGTTGTGGTTTTGGAAGAAAACCCTGCCGATGACCGTGTTACCGGCCATACTATTTTTAGGCAGGTAAAAGAAGCATTGCCTTTGGAGGTAATACAAATTGGTAAAGAAAATATTACTTACCAGAACCTGTCGGAAAAAATAAGCCAATACCGTTTTTTATTTTGTCCGGATCGTTATGCCAGCCCCGGCTTTGCCGTTTACCAGGCTTTGATGCTGGGCATGCCTGTTGTTGGCCTGGCCACTACAGCATTGCCAACTATCGTAAGCAATAAAATTTCAGGTTTTGCAGATTCTGATTTGAATTACTTGATTTGCAAGATGCAAAGTTTATTAGATGATCACCAATTAGCCGTACAAATCGGATCAGAAGCCCATAAAGCAGCTTTGCAACATTTCAGCCTTGGCCGATTTTTGTTGGAATGGAAACAAGTATTGAAAAATGCTGTTGCTGACAAATCCCCCATATTTAAATTTTAGACCTTTTGAACCTAAATATTACTCAATGAAAAACAGGATAGCCTTTATCAGTGAACATGCTTCTCCTTTGGCTATGCTGGGCGGTGTGGACAGCGGCGGACAAAATGTGTATGTAGGGCAACTGGCCAAGCATATTGCACAATCAGGATACGAGGTTGATATTTTTACCCGCCGCGACGATGCGCGCTTTCCTGAAATTGTTTCCTGGGTGCAGGGCGTGCGCGTGGTTCATATTACAGCCGGACCGGAAAGTTTTATCCCGAAAGAAGACCTGTTACAATATATGCCTGATTTTACGGCGGAAGTGATTGCTTTTATCAATCGGGAAAAAATAGATTATGCATTGGTCCATGCCAATTTCTGGATGTCGGGCCTGGTGGCTTGTAACTTGAAAAAACAACTCAACATACCTTTTGTAATTACCTACCATGCGTTGGGGCATGTTCGCCGTATCCACCAGGGCGAGCAGGACAAGTTTCCGAAAGAACGTATTTTTATAGAAGAAGATATTGCCCGCAAAGCTGATCAGATCATTGCAGAGTGCCCGCAAGACCAGGAAGATCTGATCAATTATTATAATGCTGACCCGGCTAACATCACGGTCATTCCCTGTGGTTTTTGCCCGACAGAATTTTATCCCATCGATAAAAAATTGGCGCGGATGATCCTCAACCTGGAAACCAATGAAAATATTATCCTGCAATTAGGCCGCATGGTTCCGCGGAAAGGAATTGATAATGTGATCCGTGCTTTGGTCAAAGTGAAAAAAACTGACACGCCTTTACGCTTAGTGGTTGTGGGCGGAGAAGCAGACAACCCGGAAACCGACCAGAACCCGGAAATGCTGCGCCTGAAAAAGCTGGCCGCCGATAATGGTGTTTTGGCTGATGTTACCTTTGTAGGCCGCAAAAACCGCGACATCCTGAAGTATTATTATGCCGCGGCAGATATTTTTATCACCACGCCCTGGTATGAACCTTTTGGTATTACGCCTTTGGAAGCGATGGCTTGCGGCACACCGGTCATCGGTGCAAATGTGGGCGGCATCAAACATAGCGTAGCGGATGGCCGGACAGGTTTTCTCGTTCCGCCAAATAATCCCGATGCCTTGGCACAAAGGATATTTGAATTGATCAGCGATAAGAAACTGCTGAATGATATGCGTGACAACGCCATCAGGAGAGTGAATGCTTTGTTTACCTGGCATAAAATATCGGAAATGGCCATTACGATGTACGAGAAAATCATACATGGCAACACCTTGCTTAGTGAAGAAGATAACGAACTGATGCTGATCGACCAGGCTTTTGATAAAGCAGCCGATACTTTTATGCGTGCAAAAAGAGCATTGCGCATTCCGGTTGCCAAAGCGGCAACGCTGATCGGTAACGCTTTATCGGCTGATAAAAAATTATTGGTTTGCGGCAATGGCGGTAGCGCAGCCGGAAGTTTGCATTTTACGGCAGAAATGATGGCGCATTTTGAGAGTTCGGACAGGCAAGGCTTGCCCGTAATTTCATTGGCTGCCGATACTTCTGTGCTCACAGCTTGTGCAAATGATATTGGTTTTGATGATGTATTTTCCCGCCAGATAGAAACTTACGGCAAAAAAGGTGATATTTTGCTTTGTTTGAGTACCAGTGGCCAGTCGGTAAATATTGTAAATGCGATTAAAGTAGCGCATAAAAAACAAATGACTTGCATCGCTTTGCTGGGAAAAGGCGGCGGAGATGCTGCAACTTATGCGCATTTAAATATCATTGTACCTTCTAATAATCCACACCGCATCCAGGAAATCCATCTCCATCTTTTGCATACGATTTCCCGGTTGGTGGAAAATCAATTGTCCAGCAGAAAAATTAAAACAGTAAAGGCTTTAAGCAAGAAAACGCTTTCGATAAAATAAACACCAATTTTATAGGGATAAAAGAAGTATCTTGTCATTTCGACCGAAGGGAGAAATCTTATTCAAAGTAGTTTAACTTGTAATTTTCGATGAAGATTTCTCCCTTCGGTCGAAATGACAACAAAGCACTGAGTAAAATAAATGAACAAAGCCATTTTTATTGATAAAGACGGAACGCTTGTCCCGGATATTCCTTACAACGTCAACTCAGAGTTAATTATTTTGGAGGAAGGCGTAGTGGAAGGCTTGAAATTACTGAAAGCGCAAGGTTTTATCTTCGTCATGATCTCCAACCAATCCGGCGTGGCACGCGGTTATTTTAAGGAAGAAGCATTGATCGGCGTAAAAAATAAAGTACAGCAATTATTGGAAGCAGACGGAATTCAGTTTGAAGGTTTTTACTGGAGTTTAAACCATCCGCAGGGAACAGTTGAAAAATATGCTATAGATTGCAACTTCCGGAAACCAAAACCCGGAATGATTTTGCAAGCTGCCGAAGAACATCAGATCGACCTGAAAAATTCCTGGATGATTGGTGATATTTTAAATGATGTAGAAGCCGGGAAACGTGCCGGCTGCCAAACCGTTTTGATTGATAACGGCAATGAAACTGATTGGGTTTCCGGCGAATACCGAACACCGGATTACAAAGCGAAAAACTTTTTTCAGGCGGCAGTTTATATTACGGATGTCCACAGCACTGATCTGGGCATTTAGCTGATGGACAATCTTTGGCAAAACTGTAAAAACATTCTTGTTGTCCGGCTGGATAATATGGGCGATCTGCTGATGTCCACGCCTGCTATTCGTGCTTTAAAAAAAACTTTCAACAGCCAGGTTACCGTTTTAACATCTCACATGGCAGCCGGAATTGTGGACCACATTCCTGAAATTGATTTTTTGATCACTTTCGATGTTCCTTGGGTAAAATCAGAACATGCTTCTTTTAGCACTGATTTTTTAAGATTAGTTGAGGTTTTAAGAGAAAGAAATTTTGATGCGGCCGTAGTTTTTACGGTTTTTAGTCAGAACCCAATGCCGGCCTTCATGCTGGCTTATTTGGCTGATATCCCTTTGCGCTTGGCTTATTGCCGGGAAAATCCTTATGAATTATTAACTACTTGGATTCCGGATGAAGAACCTTATACGTTTATTAAACACCAGGTTCAGCGCGATTTGGATTTGGTCGGAACGATTGGCGCCACAACTTCAAACGATCTTTTATCTATCCAAATTCCGGATGCCTGGGGACCAACCCAAAAAAAGCTTGCTAAAAACAGCATCGATCTACAAAAGCCCTGGCTTATCCTGCATCCGGGCGTAAGCGAATTGAAACGCCAGTATCCAACCGAAAAATGGATTGAATTGGGAAAAAGATTAGTTGTAGATTTTGGCTATCAGTTATTACTGACCGGTTCTGCATCCGAAAAACCGCTGACAGATGAAATTCAGCAAGGCATCGGCACAAACGCTTTTTCTATTGCCGGCTTGCTCAATCTGGATGGATTTATTTGCCTGATAAAAGAAGCCCCACTGTTGGTTTCGGTCAATACCGGCCCGATTCATATCGCGGCCGCTACGCAAACGCCGGTTGTGGTGCTGTACGCGCAAACCAATCCGCAGCACACTCCTTGGAAAACACCTTCAAAAGTGCTTTATTTTGAAGTTCCTGAAGTTTTGCGAAGCAAGAATGAAGTATTGAAGTTTGTGCAGCAGCAACAGGAAAATGTGTCCGCAGTAGTTGCGGTGGAAGATATTTTAGAAGCGGTTCTGTCATTTCGACGATAGGAGAAATCTTCTTCAAAGCGGTCAAACTTTTATTGTTGAAAGAAGATTTCTCTCTTCGTTCGAAATGACAGCGACACTTGCGACAACAACGCGGACAATCAAAGCAGAATCGGCAACAGAAAACCCACAACAGAAAACTAAAAATCAATGCCCTTGCTTGGCCAAAGCTTCATAAATCTCGGCACTCAGCAAGCCGCTGCCACCGCCAAAATGCTGTAAAAATATGGGTGCCGGATTTTGCATGCTAAAAACAGCTTTCAATTTTTCTTTGTTTTCAGGATCAATCCCGGCACAAAATAAAACAATACCAACCGGTTGCTGATGGAACATTTCGATCGCTTCCTCATCCGAAGTAGAACCAATTCCGTTCCACTTTTCATTTGTGTTGATCAACCTCAAAACGGTTGCTAAAATTTTAGTGTCGCGGTGGATGGCGAGGATATTTAAACGGTGCATGGCTTTGAAAACGAAAGAAGCCGCAAGATGTTTTTTTGCTTCAACTTCCGGCTCCGGGTTTATTGAGAATGAAAATTAAACATTCATAGGCACGTCCATCAGCAAAACTTCCGCATCGGCAGAATTTGCGGTAAAATCAAGCTGATCAGTGTTCCAGATCCCAAAACCATCCCTTCTGCTCAATGCTTGTCCGTTGATGGTTATGTCGCCTTCCAGCACAAAAGCATAAACACCGTTTCCGGGTTTTTTAATTGAATAGGTAGTTTGAAAACCCTGATCAAATTTGCCTAAACTGAACCAGGCATCCTGCTGCACCCAAACGCCGGCATCATCGGGATTGGGCGAAAGCACTTGCTGGAAATTATTATGCCGGTCTTTCACATCCAAAGAAACCTGATCGTAACGCGGCGCACCGTTCATTTTATTGGGGAACAGCCAGATCTGTAAAAATTGAACTGGTTGATTTGGGCTTTTATTTTTTTCACTGTGAAAAACGCCTGTCCCGGCACTGATGACCTGCACATCACCTTTGCGAATCACGGCTACATTCCCCAGGTTATCTTCGTGTTCCAAATCGCCTTCCAACGGAATACTGATGATTTCCATATTATCATGCGGATGGCTGCCAAAACCTCTTCCGCCAGAAACGGTATCATCATTTAAAACGCGCAAGGCACCAAAACGAACCCTTTCCGGGTTGTAATAATTAGCAAAACTAAAGCTATGATAGCTGTCGAGCCAGCCGTGATTGGCGTGTCCGCGGCTGCCTGCTTTATGAAGGATTGTATTTTCCATACTGTTTTTATCAGTTAATTTTTTAGTAAAAACCAAGAGCAGAATAACCCGCTGTTAATTTGATTAACCGTACAAATATGGGTTTCCCTGATGGAAATTAGCATTGACTCAGATTAAGAAACCTGTTACTTTTTACGCAAAAGTGAAGCCCGGATCCTGCTTAAAGCTTCCGGCGTGATACCGAGATAAGAAGCGATCTGGTATTGCGGTACGCGCTGCGGCAAAACAGGATATTTTTTGATAAAGTTGAGGTAACGCTCTTCTGCAGAAGCAGTTAACCCGGTAAAAAAACGGTTCTCTAAAACAGAATAAGCCCTTTGCACCAGCAACCGGAAAACGCGCTCCAGTTTTGGTATTTCCTTAAACAGCAGTTCTTTATTTTGAAAAGTAATCTGTAAAAGTTCTGTATCCTCTATCGTTTCAATATAAAGCAGTGACGGAACCTGTTCGGTAAAACTGACCATATCGCTTAGCCACCAGTTTTCTACTGCAAATTGCAAGATTACTTCATCGCCCTCATGGTCAATATAATATCTTTTAACACACCCTTTTATGATGAAAGCTTCAAAACTACAAACCTGGCCTTTGTTAAGCAGCATAGTTTTCTTTCTACAGATTTTATGTTGAAAAAGCTGATGTACCAAGGCCAACTCATCAGATGATAAACTAACGTGGTTGGTTATGTTTTTATCAAAAGCTTCAAACATGGAGAAGAAATTAGGATGGAATGATCAAATCCTCATACTCGGGATGGCGGCGCAGATATACTTGTATAAACCGGCAATAGTTTTTCACTTTCAACTGATTTTGGCGCGCATAATCCAAAGCAAATTTTGCCAGGTCTGAAGCAATTCCCTGTCCTTCCACTGCTTCCGGAACTTCGGTATGCAGAATAGAAAGCACATTACTGTCCAGTTCATAACTGATCAAAGCCAAGCCTTCGTCCAGGTTCATTTCAAACTGGCTGTTTGCTTCGTTTACAATAATATTTTGTTCCATATTTTTACCCGGTAAAAGAAGCATCCGCAATAAAAATTAAATTTTGCCGCGGCTGCTGGTTTATAAAAACTATTTAGCATGCAGCAATTTCAGCAAGTAACTGCCATAACCGCTTTTTTTGTATCGTTCTGCCAATGTTTTAAGCTGCTCTTCAGCAATAAAACCCCTGCGGAAAGCAACCTCTTCGATACAACCAATTTTGGTATCCTGCCGTTTTTCGATCACACGAACAAACTCGGTCGCATCACTTAAAGAATCAAAAGTACCGGTATCCAGCCAGGCGGTCCCGCGGTCCATTACGCCAACGTACAATTTTTTACGCTCCAAATATACTCTGTTTACATCCGTAATTTCATACTCACCACGCGGCGAAAGCGGGATATCTTTGGCAATCTGTACCACTTCGTTATCATAAAAATACAATCCCGGAACCGCATAATTAGATTTTGGACGGTCTGGTTTTTCTTCGATAGAAAGTGCTTTAAAATCAGCATCAAACTCCACCACACCATAACGTTCCGGGTCGGAAACATGATAAGCAAAAATTGCTGCGCCATCAACTTCGTTAAATTTCCGCGTCAACCGGCCGAAACCTGCACCGTAGAAAATATTATCGCCCAAAATCAAAGCAACTTTATCATTGCCGATAAATTCCTCGCCGATGACAAAAGCTTGTGCCAGCCCGTTTGGTGTTTCCTGTACCGCAAACTCAAAACGGCAACCTAAGTCGCTGCCGTCGCCCAACAACCTTTTAAAGCTGCTGCTGTCTTCAGGTGTGGTGATAATCAGGATTTCGCGGATATCAGAATGGATCAGTACCGACAGCGGATAATAAATCATCGGCTTGTCGTATATCGGCATCAATTGCTTACTAATGGCTTTGGTGATTGGGTAAAGGCGTGTTCCGGATCCGCCGGCAAGGATAATTCCTTTCATAAAAATTTTGCTTTGATACTATTAAGGGTAAATTAATTTTGTTTTGCTAATGCCGCAATACATTTCTCCAAACTATGCCGCCAGTAAGGGATTTCGATACCGAATGTTTTTTTGATTTTAGCTTTGTCCATAACTGAATACGCCGGCCTCATCGCTTTTGTAGGATATTCTGCCGTGCGGATCGGAAAAGTTTTCACTTCCGTTTTGCTGATGTCGAAAATTCCTTGCGCAAAATCGTACCAGGAAGTTACGCCTTCATTGCTGTAATGATATATGCCGTAAGCGTTGCTGCCGGATTCGATAATTTGCAGCACAGCCGAAGCCAGATCAATGGCATAAGTGGGCGAACCAACCTGATCGGCAATGATTTTCAGTTCGTCTCTTTCTTTGCCTAATTTCAGCATTGTTTTAACAAAATTATTGGCATATTCTGAATACAACCAACTGGTCCTCAGGATAAAATACTTTTCGGTCAGCGGGAAAATCACCTGCTCGCCTTCCAGCTTGGTCAAACCGTAAACGCTGATTGGTTCAGTTGGGTCAGTTTCAATCAAAGGATGCGGAGAATTGCCTGTAAAAATAAAATCCGTAGAGATCTGAATCAGGGCTGTATCGTATTCCTTGCACAAAGCAGCAATGTTTGCCACGCCGGTTTTGTTGATTTTCCGGGCGAGTTCCAGCTCATCCTCGGCTTTGTCCACGGCTGTATAAGCGGCGCAATTGATACAATATTTTGGCTGATGTTTTTCAAAAAGCTGTTTTAAAGTTTCTGTATTCAGGATATTGCCTTCTGTTTCATCTGGAAATGCAATATCAGTGATATCCATTTCTGCTGACACATGCTTCAAACACTGTCCAAGCTGGCCGGATGCGCCTAACACTATTATTTTACTCATTGTATTTAATCAGGATTAGTTATAACGATATAATTTTGTAATGGGTTACTTTAAAAACCAATCATACCACAAATTTTTATAGGATAAAAGAAGTATCTTCCCTTATCGGCCTTACACTTATTTTTCTGCGGATAGGTGCGCAAAATATTTATAAAACAACGGGATGGTTTCTATCCCTTTGTAATAATTAAAAATATCATATTTCTCGTTAGGCGAGTGTAGAGCATCACTGTCTAAGCCAAAACCCATCAATACTGTTTTTATGCCCAATTCTTTTTCAAACAAAGCCACAATCGGAATACTGCCGCCCCCGCGTGTTGGGATTGGTTTTTTGCCGAAAGCTTCTTCAATTGCTTTTTCTGCTGCACGGAAAGCAGCACTTGAGGTAGGTGTAACAACCGGTTCGCCGCCATGATGAGGCGTAACTTTTACTTTTACATAGGGTGGCGCAATGCTTTCAAAATGCTTGATAAATAGTTCTGTGATTTTTGCTGAAGTCTGGTTAGGGACCAAACGCATCGATATTTTAGCAGAAGCTTTGGAAGGCAAAACTGTTTTGGCGCCTTCGCCAATGTATCCGCCCCAAATTCCGTTCAGTTCCAAAGTTGGCCGCGTGCCGGTACGCTCTAAAGTGCTGTAACCTTTCTCGCCCCAAACCTCGTTGATCGCCAAATCCTTTTTGTATTCTTCGGGATTGAACGGTGCTTCGTTTAAGGCATGTTTTTCTGTATCGGTCAGTTCAACCACATCATCATAAAAACCCGGAATGGTGATGTGGTTATTTTCATCATGAAAAGAAGCAATCATTTTAGCCAGGACCGTGATCGGATTGGCAACTGCGCCACCGTAAACGCCTGAATGCAGATCGCGCGACGGTCCGGTTACTTCTACTTCCAGGTAAGATAATCCCCGCAAACCGGTTTCCAGCGAAGGGTTTTCCATGCTGATCATTGAAGTATCCGAAATCAGGACGACATCGGCTTTGAGTTTTTCTTTATTCTGCTGCACGAAAATGCCCAGGTTATCCGAACCAACTTCTTCTTCGCCTTCAATCATAAATTTGATGTTGCAGGGTAAAGTGCCGGTTTGCACCATCAGTTCAAATGCTTTGATGTGCATGTAAAACTGGCCTTTGTCATCGCAGGCACCACGTGCATAAATCTTTCCGTCCCGGACAGTTGGTTCAAACGGAGGTGTTTTCCAAAGCTCTAATGGGTCCGGTGGTTGTACATCGTAGTGGCCGTAAACTAAAACGGTAGGTTTGGCAGGATCGGTAATTTTCTCGCCATAAACCACCGGATAACCTGCTGTCTGGCAAATTGCTACGTTTTCTGCACCCGCTTCCCGCAGCTTTTCGGCTACGTATGCTGCTGTTTTTAGCACATCATTTTTATATTTTGGGTCGGCACTTACCGAAGGGAAACGAAGCAAAGCAAAAAGCTCATCTAAAAACCGGTCTTTATTTACTTCTATATATTTTTTGATTTCTTGCATCAATAACAGTTTTAAAGCAAACGTACATAAAATTTTGTCCTGTGCTAATTTTACAAATATTTCTACTTGACCAGCATAAAACCAAAAAATTAATTTTACAAAAAACTATACTTTAACTGAATATCAATAAAGTATTAAGCGAATGTGAAAGACAAGTATTCCCACCTGTCCGAAAAAATATAAACAATAGATTACTATCGGTTTACCTAAAAAAATTTACAATTATTTTTATTAAAAATAGTAATTTAACCTATATTCGTTAACAAATTTCAACAGTCAATACAGAGTTTAAATGACTACAAGGTCAATACGTTTTTTGCTCATGATTATCATGGGTTTTGCGTCAGTAATTGCTTATCCCCAAAAACCCAGTTGTTCTTTATCTTCAAAATTATATAGTAAAGACAGTATCAATATCACCACGTTTGGCGCAAGTACAGTGGCAGGAATCAATGGGCTTCAATTTCAGGGATATTTAAAATCCGACTTTGAAGCCTGCTATCCGGGCAAAACAGTAATTGTTGGCAATTATGGTATTCCCGGTCAAACCACAACAAAAGGCATGGCCCGGTTTGAAACAACCATCAAAGATAAAACTGGGTTTCTTGTAATTTTAATGGGCTTGAATGATGCTTTGGCTATTGTTGACAACAAAATGAAAATTGCCGAAACGCAAAGCAACATGAACAAAATGGTTGAAATTGCTTTGGCTTATAAATTAATCCCTATTATTGGAACTATACAATATTTCAATGATAAGAACAACAAACGCTTTCAAAATGCCAATGTTGTAATCAGGCAGATCAATGCTATTTATAAAAGGATTGCTACAAACAGAAATATATTATATACAGATGTGAATGCTGTTTTAGGCAGGGATTTTTCTTTGTATCAAGATAATATACATCCAAATGCAACAGGAAACATGCGTATTGCTTATGCTTTGTTTGATACAATTAATATGATTATTGAACAAAAACTATTGCTTTCCGGCCTTAACCAAAACTATCCGAACCCATCTATCAACAGTACCATAATTGGGTTTAGTTTGTCCAAGTCTAATAAAGTAACTTTAACAATGTACAACATGGCTGGTGCAATTGTAAAGACACTTGCAAATTCATATTTCAATTCCGGCTATCATGAAATTGATCTTCCAACTACCGATCTTGTTCCTGGGATTTACATTTATACCATGCAAACCCCAACGGAACAATACGTTAAAAAAATGATTGTCCGCGGAAAATAACAAAAAAACTTTGGCTTAAACAATGAAATTTTATCCCGCAAAAATCAATCATAAGTTCCGCTTGGCCTTTTATCGCCCCCTCCGCTTTTCATATATATATTTTTGCTGATTGGACTTACTGGATCAACACTTTCTTTTTTACAAGATACTGTACAAATTGTTGCAAAAGCAAATAGCACGAACATAAACTTTTTCATATTTTATTTGTTGTTAAGTATTAACAATGAATTTATTTGTATCTTGTATTACGTAACTTATATAGTACAAGTTACCTTTCTAATGTTTTTTTAATGATTGACTATTTAAGTTTTTAAATTTTCAAAAAGTATCTGTTCTAATATTGATTAAACCAATACAACTTAATGTTTAATATTTTAATCTTAAATCTACTGTTCTCGTTTTTTTGCGGAGTTAAATTTTGTACAAACTTGCAAAACGCGACCTTTCAGAACAATGCTTTGACAACCAATGTTGATTTTTTAAACAACAAAGCATATAACAGTCGTTTAACCTCTCCTGATCAAACGATCCAATATGCTTCGCAAGCATTTTCCTTGGCTAAAGAAATAAACTATGTAGACGGTGAGGCAGAAGCTTGCCGGGTGATTGGGATAGGACAATATTATTTAAGCAAATACGAAAAAGCATTGGATAAATATTTAGAGGCAATTTCTTATTTTGAACAAAACAACAATCAAAAAGGAATAGGAAAAGTATATAACAATATTGGAAACTTATATTTATTAAATGATTATGATAAAGCTTTACAGTATTATAATAAATCGTTGGCTATTGCAAATAAGTATAATGATAAAGCCAGCATTGCAGGGTTGTATGTAAACATTGGTGTTATACAGATGAAGAAAAAAAACTTTATATCTGCACTGGAGAAATTCCAGGCCAGTATAAAATTATTTCAGCAATTAAACGCGCCTGTACTCATCATCCAATGTTTGCAAAATCTGGGGGAAGTTTATGGCAATTTAAAACAATACCAAAAAGCGGAAGAAATGTTGAAGGAAGCTTCTGCAAAGGCCCGGGCAAGAAACTTGAACTACACCATTGCAAGCATTGATTTAACCCTGACAAACCTGTATCTTAGTCAAAATGAATTTAACAAAGCAGAAAAAACGTTGAAAACCGGGTTTCTATATGCTAAATCCATGCACAACCGGGATTTAGAAAATGATTACAACTATGCTTTTTTTCAATTGGAATATAAGAGAAAGAACTACCAGTTGGCTTTGGGTTATCTAAAGCAAAACACCACTCAGGACAGTGCTTATTACAGGCAAGCATTTTCAAAAAGGATCACGCTTGCTTCTGATCTGTTTGACCAATTGGAGAACCGAACAAAAAACGAGCGCACCATAGCCCAGCAAAAATATGCAACTACACTACTTTGGTTTAGCACAATTGTAGCGGGATTATTATTTGCATTGGTTTTTTTACTAATTATTAACGTGAAAAGAACAAAAAGAAGTAATATTGAACTTACCCGCCTGAACACGGAAGTATCACAGCAAAAAGAAAACCTCGACCGCATCAACCACAATTTAGAAGATATTATTGAGGAGCGTACAAAGGACTTAACCATAAAAAACAATAAGCTTTCTGAGTATTCCCTGCATTTGTCGCATCATGTCCGTGGCCCGATCGCCACCTTAAAAGGTATAGTTTACTTACAGCAAAACGATTTGATCGATCAGGAAGAATGTACCCAACTGATAAAAGATTGTGTTTTTAGCATTGATGAAGAAATCATCAGTATGAGTAAAATGTTGAATGAGAATCCCGGCCTTAATCCTGATAAAATATAATTTGCCTTATAAAAGAAGTATCAAGCCAGAACTCCGCACCATATTTTTATTTTTGCAGATAAATAAAAGGAGAACATTTTGGAATATTTACAAGGGCTAAACTCTTCGCAAAGAGCAGCGGTAGAATGTGTGAGAGGGCCGGTGATGATTATTGCCGGTGCTGGTTCGGGCAAAACAAGGGTGATTACTTACCGCGTTGCCCACCTGATCCAAACGGGAGTTGATGCTTTTAACATCTTGGTTTTAACTTTTACCAATAAAGCAGCCCGCGAAATGCGCGACAGGATTATAGGTGTAGTGGGTACGGAAGCTAAAAACATTTGGATGGGGACATTTCATTCAGTGTTTGCCAAATTACTTCGGGTGGAGGCAAGTAAAATAGGTTATCCATCAAACTTTACTATTTATGATACGGATGACAGCAAAAGTTTACTTCGCGCTATTTTAAAAGAAATGAATTTGGACGATAAGCTGTACAGTGCCAACTTCGTTTACAACCGGATTTCTGCTGCTAAAAATAACCTGATTTCCTGGCAGGAATATCAGCAGAATGACCAGATCCAGGCAGACGACTTTTCGGGCGGACGAGGACAATTGGGAAAAATTTACGAAACTTATGCCACCCGCTGTTACCGTGCCGGCGCAATGGACTTTGATGACCTGCTGTTTAAAACCAATGAATTGCTCAAAAAAAGCCCGGACGTACTTTATAAGTATCAGAACAAGTTTAAATACCTGATGGTGGATGAGTATCAGGATACCAATTACTCGCAATACCTAATTGTGAAAAGGCTTGCTGCTATCAACGAAAATATTTGTGTGGTTGGCGATGATGCACAAAGTATTTATGCCTTCCGCGGCGCAAATATCCAAAACATTTTAAATTTTGAAAAGGATTATCCTGACCTGCATGTTTTTAAGCTGGAGCAGAACTACCGCTCTACCCAAAATATTGTAAATGTTGCCAATAGCATTATCGCCAATAACAAAGACCAGCTTAAAAAAACGGTTTATTCTGAAAAAGAGCACGGCGATAAAATAAAGGTGATGCGCGCCTTCAGCGATAATGAAGAAGGCAAAATGGTGGCCGAAGGAATATTGCAGGAACATGCCAACAAAGGTTTACGCTGGCATGATTTCGCTATTTTGTACCGCACCAACGCGCAGTCCAGATCGATGGAAGAAGCGTTGCGAAAGCTGAATATCCCGTATAAAATTTATGGCGGCCTGTCTTTTTATCAGCGTAAAGAAATCAAAGACTTAATTGCTTATTTCCGGCTGACTTATAATCCGCATGACGAAGCTGCTTTAAAACGCGTAATTAATTACCCTAAAAGAGGTATCGGTGATACCACGGTTGACCGTTTGATTGTGAGTGCAAACCAGCATCAGATCAGTTTGTGGGAAACTATTACTGATCCTGCAAAATATCTTGACAGTAAAACTGCCAATACCGTCAGTAATTTTGTGGTGATGATCCAGAGTTTTCAAGTGCTTACGCAAACGATGTCTGCTTATGAAGCTGCACTGCACATTGCCCAGCATTCTGGTTTGTTGAAAGATTTGTATGAAGATAAATCGATTGAAGGTTTAAACCGCCACGAAAACATCCAGGAACTGCTGAACGGGATCAAGGAGTTTTCTGAACGGGAAGACATAGAAGAAAAAGGATTGGATGTGTTTTTGCAGGACATTGCTTTGCTTACCAATGATGACAATGAGAAAAAGAATGATGCAGATACGGTTTCGTTAATGACGATCCATTCTTCTAAAGGATTAGAGTTTCCGCATGTTTTTGTGGTTGGGCTGGAAGAAAACCTGTTTCCATCTCAGTTATCTTTAAATTCGAGAAGCGATCTGGAGGAAGAACGCCGCTTGTTTTATGTTGGCGTAACCCGTACAGAACATAAACTTACCTTGAGTTATGCCACGTCCAGGTTCAAATTCGGAACATTAATCAGTTGCGAACCAAGTCGCTTTCTGGATGAGATCGATGCAAAATTTCTGGAATTGGATTACAGTGCAAAACCTGCAACCGGCAATCCGTTTTTTGACGATGAAAAATCCGACAGCCGAAACAAAGACGCTTTCTCCAAACCGCAGCCTTTAACTTCCAGGCCTAAAACAACTTCTGTTTTAGCCAAAGCACATGTGCCGACTGCTGGCTTTGCTCCTTCTGACATGAATAAATTACAAGCAGGCATGGAAGTAGAGCATGAACGTTTCGGGTTTGGAAAAGTAATCAACCTGGAAGGCAACAAACCGGATATAAAAGCAACAATATTTTTTAAAGAGCTTGGTCAGAAGCAATTGTTGCTTAAATTTGCCAAACTTCGCATTGTAGAATAAAACTATTTATACTATTTAAAGTATCTTAACGCTTTAAATGCAAATCCTTCCGTACAAAGAAGGTATTAAGTTAATTTTTAAACATGATTTTTGATTATAATTCATCCCGCAGCAAACTAATCCTTTCTGAATACGGCCGTAACGTGCAGAACATGGTAAAATATATTGTGGAACTGCCGACCAAAGAAGAACGTAACCGCTATGCACATGTGGTGATAGATTTAATGGGGTTTTTGAACCCGCATTTGCGGGATGTAGCTGATTTTAAGCATAAACTGTGGGACCATCTCAACATTATTTCTGAATTTAAAATTGACGTGGATTCCCCTTATCCAAAACCCACACAGGAAGCAATCCATTTTAAACCTGATCCTTTAAAATATCCGCAGCAAAGAATCAGTTTTAAGCATTATGGCAAAACGATTGAACTGATGATCGAAAAAGCTAAAAGTATAGACGATGCGCCGCGCAAGCAACACATGGTACAGGCGATTGCCAATTTTATGAAAATGGCTTATGTAACCTGGAACAAGGACTCGGTTGCGGACGAAACGATCCTGAATGATTTGAAAATCCTGTCGAAAGGCGAACTGCAACTGGAAGAAAACATCAATTTAAACCGCGTGGAATATCGTACGCCGGTTGCACAAAACACCAACCGTCCGCGTGCCGGAAGCAATCAAAACCAGAACAATAAAGGCCGCCAGAACAGTAACAACAACCCGCGGCAAATGCAAAACAACCGAAACCGGACCAATAACAACAACACTGGCGGCAGAAAATTCTGATGCTGTTTTTATCAGGTAAAAATTAATATATGAGCGCATTTGAAATATGGGGCGGCAAACCTTTAAAGGGAAAAATTGTGCCCCAGGGCGCCAAAAACGAAGCTTTACAGGTTATTTCTGCCGTGTTGCTTACGGAAGAAAAAGTTATAATCAGCAATATCCCGGATATTAAAGACGTCAATAAACTGATTGAACTTTTAGGCGATATGGGTGTTGAAACGGAACGATTAGCTGCTGATACTTATTCTTTTCAGGCTAAAAATATAAATCAGGATTTTTTTAAATCGGAGGCTTTTAAGCAAAAAGGCGGAGGTCTGAGAGGTTCGATCATGATCGTTGGCCCGCTTTTGGCCAGATTTGGCAAAGCTTCTATCCCGAAACCTGGTGGCGATAAAATTGGCCGTAGAAGATTGGATACACATTTTTTAGGTTTCGAGAAATTGGGTGCCCATTTTGAATATAATGCCAGCGAGGAGTTTTTTGATGTCGATGCCACCAACTTGAAAGGAACAGATATTTTGCTGGAAGAAGCATCTGTGACCGGAACAGCAAACGTAGTGATGGCTGCGGTCTTAGCCAAAGGAACTACTACAATTTATAACGCTGCCTGCGAACCTTATTTACAGCAGCTTTGCAAAATGCTGAATAGAATGGGTGCTAAAATTTCGGGCATCCGTTCAAATTTACTTACAATTGAAGGCGTAGATCAATTAGGCGGAACAGAACATCGTTTACTGCCGGATATGATTGAAATCGGTTCTTTTATTGGTTTGGCTGCCATGACGGAATCTGAAATTACCATTAAAGATGTTTGCTTTCACGAATTAGGCATCATCCCAAATACTTTTGCCCGTTTGGGTATCCAGTTTGAACTGCGCGGAGACGATCTTTATATTCCTGCACAAAAACACTATGAAATTGATACTTTTATTGATGGCTCAATTTTAACTGTTGCAGATGCGCCCTGGCCAGGTTTTACACCTGATCTATTGAGCATCGTTTTGGTGATTGCAACTCAAGCAAAAGGTTCGGTTTTGATCCACCAGAAAATGTTTGAGAGCCGTTTGTTTTTTGTGGATAAACTGATGGAAATGGGCGCGCAGATTATTCTGTGCGATCCGCACCGCGCAACGGTAATTGGTTTAGATAAAAAAGTACAGTTACGCGGAATTGAAATGACATCGCCTGATATTCGTGCAGGTGTTTCTTTGCTGATCGCTGCTTTATCCGCAAAAGGAAAATCCGTCATCAGCAATATTGAGCAGATTGAACGCGGTTATCAGCATATTGATAAACGTTTACTGGCTTTGGGTGCCGATATTAAACGAATCTGATTACCAATTTTTACCTCATAAAAGAAGCATGGTACAATTATCTGCAATGCTTCTTTTACACACTAAATCTTTAAATTATTAAGCTGAAATCATCAACTTTATATAATTATGTCGCTGCTTTTCTTTGCGATATTTTTCCAAAAAATGTTCCAGCAGATATGGTTATATTTACGCTGTGAAACGGAAACTGCTAATTTTCCTGATGTTGCTTGCCGGGTATGCTTACCTCGCATCTGCTTTGGAAATGGACAGGGATGAATGCAAAAAAAACTTTAATTCCGAGCAACAATATAAGATAGCGACTGAAAAAAATGATCGCATCATTCTTTTATCAGCATCCTCTTTTGATCTTCCTTTAATTTATTATTGTTATTTTAATAATTACCCCGCGACAACGCTTAAATCCGCTAAGCTGGTTGTTAAACCATTTCCAGACCCACCTGACAGGCTGTTTATCAAACATTCCCTTTTATTGATATAAGATTAGTTTTTCTATCCATAGTTAAAGCTGCACGTATTATTGGCGGCTAAAAACCGACTGTTTATTTAAAACTCATTTCTTATGTTTAATACTTCTTGGCTGGATATTTCATCCATGCTCGGCCTTGTGGCTACAGGTGTGCTCACCTTTAATTTACTGCTGGGCATGCTGCTCGGTACACAATACCAAACTAATAAAACCTGGAAAAAGCTCCCGGAACGCTTAAGACGGATCAATATCCGCACTTTGCATAATTATACCGCTTATGTCGCTTTGGCAATCGCCTTTTTGCACCCGGTCGTACTTTTATTAGATAAAACACTGGATATAACGTTAACTGACCTGTTATTGCCGGTTAATTACCGGCACCAGCCTTTTTATATGACCTTGGGAAGTATTTCTTTTTACGCCCTGCTCATCATCGTTATCACTTCAATCGGCCCGTTGCGCAAGGCCCTTAGTTTTAGCACCTGGAAAAACATCCATTTTATCTCTTACATTTTAGCCTTGTTGTTTTTGGTTCACGGTTTTTTCATGGACCCGGCACTGAAAGACAAGGCAGCCGATCCTTTCGATGCCGAGAAACTGCTTAGTGAATTATGTTTTCTGATCCTTGCAATAGCTTCATTTTACCGCATCCGCTATCAGATGGTTAAAAATAAAAACATACCAAAGTACCATACGCTTAAAATAGCAGATGTTAAACAACAGACCGTTTGGGCAAAATCATTTTCGCTTGAAATACCCGAAAAACTGAAAGAACAGTTTCAATACACAGCGGGACAGTTTCTGATGTTCAAACTGGAAATTGGCGGTAAAATATATAAAAGAGCTTATTCCCTTTCCAGTAGCCGGGATGCAAAAGAGCCGCTCACTTTTACGGTAAAGCGGATCGGGAATGGCATCGTTTCTAATTATATTATCGATGTCTTGACAATAGGAAACGAATTAGAAGTCATGCCGCCTTCAGGTCGTTTCTATACCAAACCAGAAAAACCGAATGATATTAATTTTTTCTTTTTTGCAGGGGGCAGCGGAATTACCCCCATCTTTTCCATTATCAAGTCTTTGCTGCTGACCAAAACCAAATGCCGTTTGAAACTTGTTTATGCTAACCGGGATGAGGGTTCTATCATCTTTAAGCAGGAACTCGAAGATTTACAGGACTTATACCCTTCCCGACTCGGCATCATACATATTTTAAGTAAGCCCGGTGAAAATTGGCAAGGTTCGCAAGGCTATATCAGCGAGGAAATTATCAGGGAAACGCTCAAAGAGTTGGATCAGGTTTCACAAGCAGCCAGTAAGTTTTATATCTGTGGTCCCTCACCCTTTATGGAAACTGCTGAAAATGCGCTGCTCGCTACTGGCATTAGCAAAACGAAAATTCATATCGAAAAATTTATTTCCCTGTCCGAAACTTCCGAGGTGTTGGAAGTCGGTCAGGATCAGCCGGAATCGGGAATGGATTCGTTCGCGGTTAAAGTAAAACTTGAAGGCAAAGAATACCAGGTGGAATGCCAACAAGGGCAACCCATTTTAGATGCCTTGCTGGAAGCGGGCATTGAAGCGCCTTATTCCTGCCGGGAAGGCATTTGCTCTACCTGCAAGGCAACGCTGGTCAGCGGCCGGGTTAAAATGGCGCATCATGATGCGCTAACGGATATTGATATTATGGAGGGCGTTATCCTTACTTGCCAAGCCCACCCGATGACTAGGAAAACTGTAGTTAATCTTGATGAAGCTTAACACTGAAAGATGATCAGCAGCAGAATTATTGCTTTATTGGCACTGGCCAACTTCCTGGCAACGGCCAACCAAACTTTCGCACAAACGGACAGCGTTACCCGCAAAGCGGCCATAAAAGACAGCGTAAAGAAAATTAAAGAAAGATTTCAGTATGACCTTGATGCGGGCCTCCAGTATAAAAAGGGAGACTTCACGTGGACGACATGGGCCTTTGCCGAACGCCTGTTTGCAGGGGGCAACCCTGCCGCCTGGCGCAGGTTCCGCCAGGGCATGGGGTTTCTACTTCCAAGTTATCCCTTTAAAATTGGCGGCAACCAGTTTCGCACCGCGCTGACCTACGAAGTTGATTTTACCGACAACAACTTTTTCCGCGACAGCAAGCGGTTCAAGATCTGGGAGAACTTGTTCCTGACCTTTCAAAATTCCAAAGACCCCAATAAGTTCCGGCTCTTGTTCGGGGAGAATACCAATATCCTGTCCCGCGAAGATAACCTGTCCTCAGGAAACCTGCCCACGGTTAACCGTAGTTTGATCCTGGAGCAACATGGCTCTACCAACAGCTTTGGGACACAATGGGGTTTCCAGGTGCAGTCACAGGTTAGCCCTAAAACATTTTTACAGGCTTCGCTCCAGGACAACAGGGGGTCGCTCAACCAGGACCATCCGAGTTTCCAGTTTTGGAACGGTATGGCCGCCAAGATGACCGAATCCTTTATACAACCTTCGGATAAAGGTGCCGAAAAACTGAATGCCGGTTTTGCCATTGATGAAACCCGGAACATTCAAAACAAATCTTTTACCCTTAACACCGGTATCCTTCAAAACGCCTTGGGCAGTACACCTGCCAGTGGTAACAAACTAACGTTTGAACATAACCTGGACTATACCAACAAAATAGGCAGGCATTTTTACTTATTGGAATATGAGGGCATCTATTCAGTTTATTCCGATCAACAGTTACAAGTGCGGGGCGGTTATGCACAGGCACAGTTTCAGCTATTCGATGGCGACCATTCCGGAGAGCTGGTGCCTTTCATCCGTTACGACCTGGTAAATTTAGCGAATCCCATAAACGCCGCTACCGAGCAGGCTTTTAAAATGGGCCTGAATTATAATTTACCTTTCAGCCATAAGCTGGCCAGTTTTCATTTGGAATATGCCCGGCATTCCCTGACAGGTTCGCCGGTGATCCTGAACAGTGACTTGCGGCATTTTGATGAGTTACGGCTGGAATTAAGGGTCAATGCGACAAGGTATTTAAGGTTTTAACCAACATCAACTGATTAACTCAATTATTATGAAAAGATTTTTGGCCCATCTGCTTTCCATCGTGTTTATTCCGCTGCTTGCTCCAACTTACCTGGCCATTTTGGTTTTATATGATTTTCCCGCTTTTGCACCATTGGGCCCTTTCACTGGTGAAAGGGCCATGATCGGGTTTATTTTTTTAACCACAACCCTGCCGCCCTTTATACTGGTTTTTATCCTTTATCAGTTAAAAATTATTTCCACGCTGACCCTGGATGACCGGAAAGACCGGTTGATACCACAGTGCTTTGTCTGCTTTAACTACGTCTTGCTCTCGGTTTATATGGTTTATGCGCTGGGGGTTAGCAATGCCCTGACGCTATCGGTGATCGGGATAACCGTTTCTGTGCTCGTTGTATCTTTCATTACCCCTTTCTGGAAAATCAGCACCCATGCCTGCGGGGTTTGGGGCATCACCGCTATCGTTACCGTGCTTTACGCGAGACATCCGCTGCCGCATTTCCTTGTTTTTTACCTGCTGCTGTTGCTATTAACAGTTGCGGTTTGCCTGGCCCGGCTCTATTTAAAAGTTCATACGCCTTTGCAGGTCATCGCGGGCAGTTTGCTGGGTGGGGTGGTCGGGGCATTTTTATTCCTGTTTTTTTAAAACAATGATTCATCTGAATGCCATAAAGTTCTTTTAGCAATGAAAAAAAACGTCAAAATCATTACCCGTGCGATTTGGATACTCTCCCTGGTCAGCCTGCTGACCGATATAGCCAGCGAAATGCTTTACCCGGTCATGCCGGTTTATCTCAAGCATATTGGTTTCTCGGTTTTATTGATCGGGATACTGGAAGGGTTGGCTGAGGCAGTCGCCGGGTTAAGCAAAGGTTATTTTGGTAAGTTATCAGACCACCTCGGCAGCCGTGTACCGTTCGTCAGGTGGGGTTATGCACTTAGCGCAATTTCCAAACCCTTAATGGCCGCTTTTACATTCCCGGTATGGATATTTTCCGCCCGGACAATTGACCGTTTAGGCAAGGGTTTACGTACCGGAGCACGGGATGCACTACTTTCAGATGAAACTACGCAAGAGCATAAGGGGAAAGTTTTTGGTTTTCATCGTTCAATGGATACGTTCGGGGCTGTGCTCGGCCCGGTTGCTGCACTGGTTTTTTTATATTATTATCCGGGCCAGTACCGGTTAATGTTTATCCTGGCTTTTATTCCGGGGCTATTAGGGGTATGGGCTACTTTTTTATTAAAGGAAAAAAATAGGCTTACTGAAAACGCCCAAACCAAACAATCAACTTATAATTTCTTTTCTTTTTTTAATTATTGGAAAGAAAGCTCTTCAGCTTACCGGAAGTTAGTTATCGGCTTAATAGGTTTTGCACTGGTAAACAGTTCCGATATTTTCTTACTGTTGATGATGAAAGCAAACGGGCTAAGTGACATTCAGCTTATTTTAGTCTATATTTTTTATAATCTGATCTATGCTGTTACAGCTTACCCTATTGGTATCCTTGCTGACCGCATTGGTTTATGGGAAACCTTAATCATCGGTTTGTTACTGTTCGCCTCGGTATATATAGGAATGGCATTTGTTCATTCACTTCCATTTTTTCTCTTGTTATTCGCTGTATATGGTCTCTATGCAGCAGCAACCGAAGGGGTGAGTAAAGCTTTAATCAGTAATCTATCAGAACGGCGGGACACATCAACTGCTATCGGTACATTTTCGGCGTTTAATAGCTTGGCTGCTTTGCTTTCAAGTTCGATAGCCGGATTTATCTGGTACACCTGGGGAGCATCATCCTTATTTTTGTTTGCTGCTTTAGGTTGTGTTATGGTTGTTGGCTATCTTATGATAATAAGAAGAAATATAAAAGCAAATTAAGTCCTTTTTTTAACGCTGTTCTTTTTTATCCAATTTAACAACGTTGGTCCTGTAACATTATATCTTTTTGAAATGAATTTTTGGGTAGTAAGTAGTTTCTCAAAATTAGTTTTCATTAAACGGGCTAAGAGCCTGTTTAAGTTTGGTTTAATTTATTTTCTATGCTTTTTTTATCGTATAAAAAATAGGAAAATCGATGCTTTTTGTATCGGTACAAAATACAAACACAAACTTTACAGGCATAAAAGAAGCATTATTAATTTTCTGATATAAATTTAAACAGGCTCTAAATTTTATCGTCAATTCTTTGCCTATGTTTGCCATACACCCGGTTGACGGCATATAAAAGGCTGGACTTTTCAAGGTAATCTTCCGGCACCTGCCATTCGTATTTCAGTTTGCGCCAAAGTGTTTCGGCAATATTGAGGTGTGGCGAATAAGTAAGCAAAATTCACACTGAAATCGCATTGATAATATCATACTGCGTAATGATTTTAAACTTACCGTTTTCATCTTCCACCAAAACAGCAGTGTTGTCTTTATTAATTAAAGAAGAAATCTTATCGATAGAAGTATTCAAATCAACAAAAGGAAAAGGCGTGGTCAAAATATCTTTAACCGGATGGGATTTCAGCGCCGGATTTTCCAGCAAAGCACCTAAAATATCACTTTCGGTAATTTTACCAATAATCATTTCGTATTGTGTAACCGGAATTTGAGAAATGTTTAGTGCCTTAATGATATTGATGGCTTTTAAAATGGTTTCCTCTGCATCTATCGTAACAATTTCCTGATTAGATTCTTTACTGATAATGCTTCGTGCGGTCAGTTTCTCATCTTTTAAAAATCCGCGTTCGCGTAGCCAGTCTTCATTATACATTTTGCCCATATAACGAGAACCATGGTCCGGAAAGATAATCACGACAACATCACCTTCTTTAAATCGGTCTTTCATCTGCAATAAACCAGCAACTGCAGAACCAGCAGAGTTTCCGGCAAAAATACCTTCCTTACGTGCAATTTCACGCGTCATCAAAGCTGCATCTTTATCACTTACTTTTTCAAAATAATCAATTATATCAAAGTTTACATTTTGCGGCAAAAAATCTTCTCCAATGCCTTCGGTGATATATGGATAAATTTCATTCTTATCGAGAATGCCGGTTTCCTTATATTTTTTAAATACTGAACCGTAAGTATCGATTCCAAGGACTTGAACAGCAGGATTTTTTTCCTTTAAATACTTTCCTGCTCCCGAAATCGTGCCGCCAGTTCCTGCGCCAACTATCAGATGCGTCACTTTTCCTTCAGTCTGTTCCCAAATTTCCGGTCCGGTCTGCTCGTAGTTCGCTTGTGTATTGGATGGATTGTCGTATTGATTTGGCTTCCAGGAATTGGGCACTTCCCGCTCTAATCGGGTAGAAACGGAATAATAAGAACGTGCATCTTCGGGGTCAACATTGGTTGGGCAAACGATCACTTCGGCACCAAAAGCACGCAGCGCATCCACTTTTTCTTTGGATTGCTTGTCGGTTGTGGTAAAAATACATTTGTAACCTTTGATCACTGCTGCAATGGCCAAACCCATTCCGGTATTGCCGGATGTTCCTTCTATGATCGTTCCTCCGGGCTTTAATTTGCCGCTTTTTTCGGCATCCTCGATCATTTTTAAAGCCATGCGGTCTTTAATGGAATTGCCCGGATTGGTAGTTTCGATCTTAGCCAAAACGGTTGCTTTAATATCTTTTGAGATCACGTTGAGCTTTACCAAAGGCGTGTTGCCAATGGTTTCAAGGATGTTATTATACCACATTTCTATTGAGTTTATAGAGAAATTGTAAAGCTGATGCTTCTTTTATCAAGTAAAAATCATCAAACAAATTTATAATAATGCTATTTAGGGCAGATTAAAAATGAAGGTGTTTTACCGTAAGCCCATGGTTGATTAATTGCTTTAAAGAATCAATCCCGACACGTAAGTGCGTTTCAACAAATTTTTCTGTTACACTCGAATCGCTTTCAGCAGTTTTTACACCTTCCGGGATCATCGGCTGATCGGAAACCAGCAGCAAAGCACCCGTAGGGATTTTATTGGCAAAACCGGTAATAAAAATGGTAGCCGTTTCCATGTCAACAGCCATAGTCCGCAAGCTTTTCAGATATTTTTTAAAGGTTTTGTCGTGCTCCCAAACGCGGCGGTTGGTGGTATAAACTGTTCCTGTCCAATAATCCCGGGAATGATCACGAATGGTTGTAGAAATTGCTTTTTGAAGCGCAAAAGCAGGTAATGCAGGAACTTCGGATGGCAGATAATCGTTGGAAGTTCCTTCTCCCCTGATTGCTGCAATCGGCAGAATGAGATCTCCAACGTTGTTTTTTCGCTTTAAACCTCCGCATTTACCCAAAAAAATCACGGCTTTGGGATGAATGGCGGTCAGTAAATCCATCACCGTTGCAGCCAAAGCACTGCCCATTCCAAAATTTATAATGGTAATTCCGTCCGCAGTTACACTTTGCATCGGCTTGTCCAAACCCATGATCGGTGCACTGTCATGCCATTCTGAAAACAATTGGATGTATTTAGAAAAATTAGTCAAGATCAGGTATCCTTTAAAATCATCCAACGGACGGCCGGTGTAACGGGGCAACCAGTTGGCTACAATTGCTTCTTTGGTTTTCAGGCCGGACTTTACCGGAGTTTGAACTTCTTTTATCTTATGGGATTGCTTTACAATTTCAGGATCTTTTTTAACGTCTTTTTCTTCATTCATAACAATGCTTCTTTTATCGTACAAAAATAAGCATAAAAAAACCCCGGCTTTAAACCGGGGTTTTTTTATGCAGCTTTTAGCTTTTTTAAGTCAGATTTTTCAAACTTTTCCCTGGCATAATCCAGTGTAATATCGAGTTGCTTTTGGTCTCGGCTGGATGGTATTTCAAACATCGCATCAATCATAATCGCCTCGCAGATAGAGCGTAATCCTCTTGCACCAAGCTTAAATTCCATTGCCTTATCTACAATATAGTCTAAAACTTCACCATCAAAATTCAGCTCTACATCCTCATATTCGAACAATTTATTATACTGTTTGATCAATGAATTTTTAGGTTCGATCAGGATCGCGAGCATGGCTTTCCGGTCGAGCGGATTCAGATAAGTCAGCACCGGCAATCGGCCGATCAACTCCGGGATCAATCCAAATGCTTTCAAATCCTGCGGAGAAATGTACTGGTACAAATTTTTGAGATCAATGTCCTGATCATCTCCTTTCATTTTATAACCAACAGTTTGCGTCCGCATCCGGTTGGCAATTTTCTTTTCAATACCATCAAAAGCACCACCGCAGATAAACAGGATGTTGCTGGTGTTTACGGTAATCATTTTTTGGTCCGGGTGCTTGCGGCCACCTTGAGGCGGCACGTTTACCATTGTCCCTTCCAAAATTTTAAGCAAAGCCTGCTGCACGCCTTCACCGGAAACATCGCGTGTGATGGATGGATTATCACTTTTTCGGGCGATTTTATCTACTTCGTCAATGTAAACAATACCGCGTTCGGCCAAAGTAACATCGTAATCAGCAGCTTGCAGCAAACGGGTCAATATGCTTTCCACGTCTTCTCCAACATAACCAGCTTCTGTTAAAACAGTTGCATCACAAATACAAAATGGCACATTCAAAACTTTGGCAATCGTTTTAGCCAGCAAAGTTTTCCCTGTTCCTGTTTCGCCAACCAAAATGATATTTGATTTTTCTATATCAACTTCATCCTTCCCGATCTTTTGGTTCAATCTTTTATAGTGATTGTAAACTGCAACCGACAATACTTTTTTAGCATCGTCCTGACCGATTACGTATTGGTCCAGATGGGTTTTGATCTCCAAAGGTTTTAAAATGGCAGCTGCAGAGGATTGCTGCGGAGATTTTACTTTCCGCAGCTTTAATTCTTCAGCCAAAATATCATTGGCCTGGTTAACACATTTATCGCAAATATGAGCATCCAGCCCTGCAATCAGCATCAGGGAATCCTGCTTGCCGGCACCACAAAATGAACATTTTATATCCTTGCTGGTTTTGCTCATGGTTATTAGAATTATTTATCGGCTTTGTTACTTTTTAGTATTTCATCAACCATACCAAATTCTTTGGCTTCATCTGATGACATCCAGTAATCACGGTCCGAGGATTTCTCCACCCATTCATACGATTGTTCGGAGTGCTTGGATATGATTTCGTACAACTCTTTTTTCAGCTTCAGCATTTCACGCAGGTTGATTTCCATATCAGAGGCTACACCTTGCGCACCGCCTGATGGCTGATGGATCATCACTCGTGAATGCGGCAAAACAGCGCGTTTGCCTTTTGTACCTGCACAAAGCAATACTGCGGCCATAGAAGCAGCCATACCTGTACAAATTGTAGCTACATCATTGGAAATAAACTGCATCGTATCATAAATGCCCAAACCGGCATAAACAGAACCGCCCGGGGAATTGATGTAAATCTGAATATCTCTTTTAGCATCAGTAGATTGCAGGAAAAGCAATTGTGCCTGGATAATATTTGCATTCTGGTCCATTACGGCATCTCCCAAAAAGATGATCCGATCCATCATCAAACGGGAAAACACATCCATTTGTGCCACATTTAGTTGCCTTTCTTCTATGATGTAAGGCGTCATAGCAGTTGGTAAATGTGTATTCTCTACACCTGCTATAAATTTATCAACATAAATACCGTTGATGCGGTGATGCTTTACAGCATATTTCCTGAATTCATTTTTATCTATTTGCATATCTCTATAAAAAAACAATGGTTATCCGATTCATTTGTTTATAGAACCGGATAACCATTAACGTTTGGATTTGTTAAGTTTTATTCCAGCTTTTTAAACTGTGTATTATCAATTTCTTTTTTATCTAAAGTAACAACTGTTTTGAGGTAATCAAAAACTTTCAGTGCTTTTACTTCTTCAAAAAGTTTGTTTGCGTTGTCTTTATTCTGTAAAAACTGCACCGTGTACTGGCCTAACTGTTCTTCGTCCAAGGCCTGTGGGCTATACATCCTGAATTGTCCATCCAAGCGTTGTTTTGCTGCCTGAAACACTTCTTCATATTTGATATCAATCTTGTTGTCTTTTACTATTTTGTTTTCGATCAGTGTCCATTTCAGGTTTTTGGCAAAATCACTATAACCTTCTTCGAGCTCCTGGTCGCTTAACTTTGCGTTAGTTGTTTTCAGCCATTTTTTCAAAAACCCGTCCGGCAGTTCAAATTTCACTTTTTCAAGTACAAACTGATAAAGCTCGTCCTGCAATTTGCGTTCTGCATCCTGCGCCATCATGGCTTCCTGCTCTTCTGCAATCTTTGTCCTGAATTCTTCTTCATCATGAATAATATCCGGGCCAAAAACTTTATCAAAAAACTCTTGGTTCAAATCTGATTCTTCCAAGCGGTTTACATTTTTTACCGTTAGCTGGAAGTTTGATTTCAGATCAGCAGCAGTTGCTTCGTCAATTTTAAGCAAAGCTGCAACTTTTACTGCATCATCGTTAAATGCTTTTTTAATGTCGAAGGTAACCACATCTTCTTTTTTTAAGCCAATCAATGAACTTTTAACATCTTCGTTTACGATTTGATCCAACCGGACAGAAGTTGTGTTGGTAATACCGTCTTCAAAAACAGAACCATCCGGCGAAAGCTGCTTCAATTCGGAATACAAAACATCATCTGCTGACGATACGTCAGGGTTTGTCATCTTGCCATAGCTTTTACGGATGTTTTTGATCCTTGCATGTAAAGTTTCGTCATCAATCTTGACTATATAAGCCGGAACAACGTCAGCAGCAGAAAAATCCAAAGCAAAATCAGGCGCTAACCCTAATTCGTAATTGAACTCATAATCTTCATTGAAATCCCAGTTGAATTCTTTTTCATCATCTGCTTTTGGCAAAGGCTGGCCCAAAACCTCCAATTGATTATCGGTGATGTAATTAGTTAAAGAATCAGATAGCAAATGATTGATCTCATCGACCAGAATGCTTTTGCCATACATTTTTTTAATATGTGCAGCAGGGACCATTCCCGGGCGGAACCCTGGCAGTTTTGCTTTTTTTGCCTGCTCTTTTATGGCTTTTTCTACGCGGGCCTGATAATCTTCCTGATTGATTTTGATGGTTAAAACAGCGTTTAAACCATCTATTTTTTCCTGTGTAATATTCATTTTGAATCTGTTTTTATATGATAAAAAAAATCCCCCGCCAGGTTTTAAATGACGGAGGAAACCAGGTGCGGAAGAAGGGACTCGAACCCCCACGCCGTGAAGCGCCAGATCCTAAGTCTGGTGCGGCTACCAATTACGCCACTTCCGCTTCTCTGTGATTATTTTTGCAAAAGTAAGTTAAAATTGCAAATAACAAAATCCTGTTGCCTATTTAAAGTATATTTTGGGATTTTATTAAACCCAAGTCAATTTTTATAGGGTAAAAGAAGCATTGGTTTTGTTTAAAAAAACAGGGGTTACATTTTTAAAATCACCGATGCTTCTTTTATCGGCACAAAATCAAACTGTTACTTTTGAACGTTCTATTACTTCGCGGTAATAATCTTCATACAGTGGCAGAATCAGGCTCAAGTCAAATTCTTTTGCCCGGGCCAGCGCGTTTTCTTTAAATTCCCTCAACCGCTCATCATCCTGCAAAATATAAACCGCTTTTTCGGCCATTGCTTTTACGTCGCCTACAGCCGTCATAAACCCGGTTACGCCATCTACATTTAATTCTGGTATGCCGCCTGTATTAGAACTGACCACGGGGACTTTGCAGGCCATTGCTTCCAGCGCAGCCAAACCAAAACTTTCTGATTCTGAGGGCATCAAGAAAAGATCTGCAACCGATAAAATTTCTTCCACAGCCTCTTGTTTACCTAAAAAACGAACGTTATCGCAAACGCCTAAATCCCGGCACAATTGTTCGCACATGGAACGTTCCGGCCCATCTCCTACCATCAATAATTTTGACTGGATTTGCTGGTTTACTATTGCAAAAAGTTTGATGACATCTTCTGTACGCTTCACTTTTCGGAAGTTGGAAGTATGGACCAATATTTTCTCTCCTGCGGGGGCAATTGCTTTTTTAAAATGATCTTTCGCTTTTTTGCTGAACCGTTTTAAATCGATAAAATTCGGGATTACCCTGATCTCATTTTCAATATCAAAAAAGTCCAGCGTATCTTTCTTTAAATGTTCAGAAACCGCAGTTACCCCGTCAGACATATTGATGGAAAAAGTAACAACTGGTTTGAAGGTACGGTCTTTACCAACCAAAGTAATATCCGTACCGTGCAGGGTAGTTACAAAAGGGATATGAATGCCATACGTTTTTAAAATCTGCTTGGCCATATAAGCTGCCGAAGCATGAGGGATAGCATAATGAACATGCAGCAGGTCGAGGTTTTCAAAACGTACCACATCAACCATTTTACTGGCTAAAGCAATTTCGTAAGGTGCATAATCAAATAGCGGATATTTGGATACGGCAACTTCATGGTAAAATAAGTTTTCTGAAAAAAAATCCAGCCTTGCCGGTTGGTTATAGGTTATAAAATGAACCTGATGGCCGATATCAGCCAGTGCTTTTCCCAATTCGGTAGCAACAACACCACTGCCACCAAAAGTAGGATAACAAACAATACCTATTTTCATAATTTGATTTGTGTGCAAATCTATCGGTTTATAAATTGCATCACCTGTAAATTATGTAAATTTATAGTTAGGGATTTGTAGCAGGTACTGCGTTTGCGGCAGTAAGTTTTGATTGCAGTTCCTGTTGTTTCTTTTGCTTTTTGCTGATCTCTTTGTTTAGATCCTCAATCTTTCTATTCAGGCTGGTTACATCTTCGTTGGCACCTTTGGCATCAGAAGATTTGCTTGCTGCTTGATTGGCCCTTTTTCTCGCTTTGCGGGTATTGTCATAATCGCCATTACTTGCTTTTTGTGCCTGATTACTGCTTTTTTGAGCACTTTCTTTTGATGCCTGGCTTGCATCCTGAGCTTTGGTTTGGGCATCTGGCAGCTTGGTTTGGGCATCCTGCAGCTTCACCTGCAAATCGGCAATCTCTTTTGTAATGTCAGCATATTGCTTGTTTAATCTAACAGTATCTACATTTTTTTGGGAGAAAGCTTGTGTCGTTAAACCTAAAACAGCAATGGTTACAGCTAAAATAAATTTTTTCATGATATTTTTTTTCTCTCAAGTTCAAAAATCATGCCTTTAATCAGGACCCGTTTAAAATTTGTTCAATATGTTTTCTATGCTTCTTTTGTCAACTAAAAAATGGTAAGCGTTCGATTTTTGATTTATTTAAATTGAAGCAGACACCAATTTTTATAGGATAAAAGAAGTATTGGCATCAATCCTGGGCATACCGAAGGATCTTGTATAAATTTTAAACAGGCTATTACTGCACTCCTTTTTGTATCGCTTCATAAATGGCATCCTGTATCCTTCTGCGGATGCCCAATTGCGAGAGTTTATCAGTAACTGTTGGGTTCACACGGTTTGAAAGAAATATATAAACCAAGTTATATTTCGGATCAACCCAAAAACAAGTTCCTGTATAACCCGTGTGGCCATAAGTTTGATCGGAAGCCAAAACAGACGGATACTTGGTTTCGCGGTTCGGGTCCCAACGATCAAAACCTAAGCCGCGCCGGCTCACATCCGATTGCTTGGAAGTGAAAAGATCTACCGTTTCGGGTTTGAAATATTGAGTCCCGCCGTAAATTCCGCGGTTTAAAATCATCTGGTACAAAATAGCCAGATCGTTGGCACTGGCAAATAAACCGGCATGACCGGAAATGCCGCCAAGCAAACCAGCACCCTGATCGTGTACATAACCGATCAACAATTGGTGCCGGAAGCCGGAGTCGTTTTCTGTTGGCACGATCTGATCTTTCGGAAAACGGTTCAGCGGCAAAAAACCGGCAGTCTGCATCCCTAAAGGTGAATAAAAATTTTGCTGGACAAAAACATTTAGCGGCGTAGCAGAAATCGTTTCTACAATTTCCTTCATAAAATACATGCTCAAATCGCTGTAAACATACTTTCCTCTTGTTTTCAGCGGAGATTTAAGCATGTCCGGCCAGATCACATCCTTAAAATAATCTTTTTTGAGGTAAAAGTGATCTGCTACTTTTGTAGGAAAAGCCGCGGAAGAATCGGTACTTCGATTTTCTGCTTTCAGCTTTTCCCAGGTTACGATATCCGGTACCATGCCTGATTGGTGCGTCAGAAATTCTCGTACTTTAATATCATTCTTATTGGTGTTTCGTGCTAAAGCCAAATAACTGCCGGCTGTAGAATCAAGGTTGAGCTTGCCCTGATCATAAAGCCGCATCACGTCCATTGTGGTGGCCGATACTTTGGTAACCGATGCCAGGTCAAAGATATCGGTGATCTTATCTTTTAAAGTATCGTTGTAAGTATGGCTGCCGTAAGCTTTATCAAAAATCACCTTTCCATTTCTCGCTACCAAAACTACTGCTCCGGGCGTAGCTTTTGCCCGGATTGCTTCAGCCACAACCGCATCAATATTTTGATTCAAATTATCTGCATTGATGCCGGCTTCTTCCGGGACTGAGTAAGCCAGGCGAGTTTGAACAGTAATGGAACCATCGCCGTTTTGATATTTTGCAGAGATATTGGTTTGCAGTTTTTGATTTGCCGCCACTCCTCCAAAAAGCATTTGGGCTGCGTAGTTTGCGGCAACCGGCGAATTAACCGGCGACCAAAGCAATACTCCTTTTAGCACATCAAAATCCGGTCGTGATTGTTTAGCCCCAAAAATACCGACTATCAAGTTTTTGTGTTGATCCAGCATCGAAAGGAAAGGCATCAAGGCCGGATTTTCCAAATCCTTATTATTTAGCTGAACGATAACCGTTGTATAAAATTTAAGGTCGAACAAAAGGTCGTTCAGCGTTTTGTTTCCGATATAAGATGCGGCATTAAAAGATTCAACTTTGGTATATTTATTTAATAAACTATCAAAAACAGAGTCGTTTTCAAAACCAAAACGAATACTGGCAATTTTCTGCTGGTCCAGGTTTTTGATCGGAACCAACTGGTTCTGGTTATTCAGCAAAACCGTTGAACTTTCGATGCTTCTTTTAGCAGCTAAAAAACCTTGGTTCTGCTGGTGCGGATCCGGAACTTGCGCACAGGCAGAACTCAGTGCTGTCATCGCCCACAAAAAACCGGCAATCAAATGCCGGTTAACGCTTTTTATATACATTTTCTCCATTGATATATGTTTGAAGCACTTTTACTTTTGGCAATCTATTGCCTTTTATGCGCATTAAATCCTCATCCAGAATTACAAAATCAGCAAATTTTCCGGTCTCGATGCTTCCTTTTTCGTTTTCCTGAAAATTGGCTTTTGCTGCCCAGATCGTCATTCCCCGGATCGCTTGTTCCCGTGTCAGGGCATTTTCCATTTGAAATCCTCCTTCCGGCAATCCTTTCAGATCCTTCCGTTCTACCGCTGCATAAAAAGTATAAAACGGACTGATATTTTCTACCGGAAAATCTGTCCCTAAAGGCAGCCAGCCATTTTGCTGCAACAGTTGCCGGTAAGCGTATGCTGTTTTTATACGTGTTTTTCCTAAGCGTTGCACAGCCCAGTTCATATCAGAAGTGGCGTGCGTAGGCTGCACGGATGGAATAATATTATTTTCACCAAAATATTTAAAATCTGCGGGATCAATTATCTGACTATGTTCTATCCGCCAGCGTCGGTCATTTTTTCCTTTTAAAACACCTGCATAAATTTTAAGCATCATCCGGTTGGCCGAATCCCCAATCGCATGGGTACACATCTGGAAACCTTTTGCAGCCAATAAAGTAGCCATATCCTGAAAATGCTGCTTCGGGCTGCGCAAAAAACCGTTCCATTTGGGTTTGTCAGTATAGGGTTTTAACAAACAGGCACCTCTGGAACCCAAAGCACCATCAGCATAAAATTTTACCGAACTTACATTTAACCGAGGTGTTTTAATGGCGCCGTTCCGAAATAAAAGATCCAGGTTTTGTTGATTATCAGATAACATCACAAACAAACGTATTTTTAAATCGCCGCGGTTTTGCAACTGCCGGATGGTGTTTACCAATGTGTAATCCAGCCCGCAATCATCCACAGTAGTTAAACCAACGGCAAAACAATTTTGCTGCGCCTGCAAAAAAGCATTATTGGTTTGGTCATCTGTGGCAGCCGGAATTTTATGCGTGATTAAATTTACGGCATTATCCACCAAAATACCGGTCAGTTTACCTTTAACGGTCTCAATTTCCCCGCCGGCTATTTTTTGGTTTGGTTTGATGCCGGCAATATTTAAAGCTGCCTGATTGGCAATTGCCGCATGTCCATCCACGCGGGAAAGCAAAACCGGCCGCACCGGGAACAAAATATCCAGTTGCTGCTTGTTTGGAAACTGCTTTTTTGCCCAGCGGTTCTGGTCCCAGCCATTGCCGATGATCCAGCCGTCGCTGTTGTCTTTGGCGTACCGCTGCACAGAATCTACAATCTCTGCCCAACTGTTAATATCTTTTAGGTTGATCGATTGTAAGCCCATTCCATACTCGTAAAAGTGCGCATGTGCATCAATAAAACCCGGAAATATAGTTTTTCCCGCAGCATCTACTACTTCTTTTACCAAATATTTTTTCTCCAAATCGTCAGTTTTGCCAACTGCCAGGATTTTTCCATCCTTCACCACAAAAGCTTCTGCAACAGCAAATTGCTTGTTTACGGTATAAACGCGGGCATTTTTAACCAGCAGATCGGCGTTGTATCCTTTTTTCTGCTGACAAGAAAATGCCAGTAAAAGAAGCATCAGGCCGCATACTTCTTTTATGCCTATAAATTTGGTTTTTGGTGAGGGAACGTCCATTTTATTTATTCAATTTTTAAGAGCAGCCGCAAAGGATTGTTTCATCAGCACCGGCAAAAACGTTTGTCATTCCAGCATAATTAAAATCATGCCCCGCTACATCTGCCCTGCAAAGCTGCGAAGTTATGCGATCATTTTTTTAATTTAGCATCGAAAAAGAATTGAGCAAGATTAATGTCTGATATTATCCACCTTTTACCTGATGCCGTTGCCAATCAGATTGCCGCAGGTGAAGTGGTACAACGCCCGGCTTCGGCAGTAAAAGAGCTGCTCGAAAATGCTGTTGATTCTGGTGCCGATAAAATCCAACTGATTGTAAAAGAGGCCGGTAAAGCCCTGATCCAGGTAATCGACAATGGCTGCGGCATGAGTTTTACCGATGCCAGGATGTGTTTTGAACGACATGCAACTTCCAAGATCAGGAAAGCGGATGACTTGTTTGCAATCCGTACAATGGGTTTTCGCGGGGAAGCGATGGCTTCTATTGCTGCCATTGCGCAGGTGGAACTGAAAACCCGCCGCCACGAAGATGAACTGGGCACGAAAATTTGTATCGAAGCTTCAGAAATCATCAGCCAGGAACCCTGCGCCACGGCTGCCGGGACTTCAGTTTGCATTAAAAACCTGTTTTACAATACGCCTGCACGACGCAATTTCTTAAAAGGAAACTCGATAGAAATGCGGCATATTATTGATGAATTCCAACGCGTGGCATTAGCTTATCAGCAGATCTTTTTTACGCTGCACCATGACGGGCAGGAAGTTTTCCATCTGCCGACCGCTACATTGAAGCAACGGATTGTGCATTTGTTCGGCAATAATTATAACCAAAAATTAGTGCCGGTGCAGGAAGATACTTCCATTATCAAGCTGGAAGGTTTTGTAGGGAAACCGGAATTTGCACGCAAAACCCGGGGCGAACAATTCTTCTTTGTGAACAACCGTTTTATACGTGATAATTATTTAAATCACGCCGTAACTTCTGCTTTCCAGGAATTATTACAGGACGATAGTTTTCCGTTGTATGTGCTTTTTATTTCGATTGACCCGGCCAAAATCGACATCAATGTCCATCCTACCAAAACTGAAATTAAATACCAAGACGAAAAAGCGGTTTATGCCATTATCCGTTCGGCGGTAAAGCGTTCGCTGGGACAATACAACATTACGCCTTCACTGGATTTTGACCGGGAAACTGGTTTTGACCAAATGATCAGCCATAAACCATTGGATCAGATTGTTCCGCCGGGCATCAAATTCAATCCCGATTTCAACCCTTTTTCCAACGAGGTAAAAACAGCATTGGATACTTCCGTTTTACGCAGTTCTGCCGAGCGGCGCAAACCGGATTTTGTGCAAAACTGGGATACCTTGTATGCCATCACCCAAGGAAAAATCACGGAGCAGCAGGAAATCGACACACAGCAGCGGAAGGTTTCGGTGGATAACACCCAACTTAGCAAACCGGGAGAGCGGCAGTTATTTCAAATCCATAACCGTTTTATTTTATCACCCATAAAATCAGGTTTTATGCTGATTGACCAGCAAGCGGCGCACGAACGGATTTTGTATGAACGCTTTTTGATCCAGTTGGAAAACCATTCCGGCGTGAGTCAGCAAACCCTGTTTCCGCAAAGTATTTCGATGAGCACTTCAGATTTTGAACTGCTGAAAAGCTTGTTTCAAGACGTGCGTGCTTTAGGTTTTGACATCCGGGAATTTGGAAAAAATACGGTGGTTGTAGAAGGCATTCCGGCAGAACTGACCAAAGCCAGCGAAAACGAAATGCTGGAAAAACTGCTGGAAGGATTTAAAAACAACCAGTCGGCTTTGAAGCTGGACAAGCACGATAACCTGGCCAGAACGCTTGCAAAAAATGCAGCCGTTAATCCGGGAACCCATTTTTCATTGGAAGAAATGAACCAACTGACCGACCAACTGTTCGCTTGCCAGATGCCGAACGTCTCGCTTGCCGGCAAGCCTGTAATTATTACTTATACTTTAGAAGAGCTTTTTCAAAAATTTGATCGATAAAAGAAGCATCGTACGCCTTCTTAAAAAAACATGAATTTATTCGGACAATCCTTTTTTGCTAATATTCCGCCTGTTGTAAAAAACCTGCTGATCATCAACATTGTTTTTTTTATCGCCACGCTGGTTTTTGAAAATTTGGGCATACAATTAGCCAATATTTTAGGTGCATTCTATTTCAATTCCCCCTATTTCCGCGTTTGGCAGCCTATTACTTATATGTTTATGCACGGTGGCTGGGCGCATATTTTCTTCAATATGTTTGCGCTTTACATGTTTGGCCCGGCCATCGAATATTACATGGGTTCCAAGCGCTTTTTCAACTATTATTTCATTACTGGCTTGGGTGCGCTGGCTTTGCAAATGCTGGTACAGGCTTTTGAAGTACATGGTATTTTGGGAAGTTTTATTTTTAATCCGGCTTTGCAATACAATATCACACCTGAAAATGTACAAAAACTAAGGGATATTTATGCTGAGCCGATGGTTGGTGCTTCCGGTGCGTTGTTTGGGGTTTTGGTTGCTTTTGGGGTTTTGTATGCAGAAACCAGTCTTTATATTATGCTGATCCCGATTCCTGTTAAAGCAAAATATGCTGTAATTGGTTATATTGTGATAGAATTATACTTGGGTTTAAGCCAACATCAGGGAGATTCTGTTGCTCACTTTGCCCATTTAGGCGGTGCTTTATTTGGCTATATCCTTTTAAAAATCTGGCACCTGCAAAGAACAAACGATTATTGATAATACACCGTTATAAAACGAAGATGATTTAAACTGATAAATTTTATGTGGGAGGAAATTCGTACACAAGTTTTCCGGTCGGGCAACCGGTTAAATTTATTGATTGGTATCAATGTAATTGTTTTTTTGTTTTTGAGTTTGCTTGGCGTGATCGAAATGCTAACAACCAGGAATGCAGCCATTGCCACAACTCTTAATGATTTTCTGGCCGTTCCTTCTTATCTGCCGAAATTATTGGTGCGTTTTTGGACACCTTTTACCTACATGTTTTTGCATGATGGATTTTTTCATATCCTGTTCAACATGCTATGGTTTTATTGGTTAGGGAACATTTTTCAGGAATATTTGGGCGGCAAAAAATTAGTTGACCTGTATATCATCGGCGGTTTGGCAGGTGCATTTTTGTATGTACTTTTTTACAATATTTTCCCGCTTTTTGCCGATGTAAAAACAGTATCTACTACCGTTGGTGCTTCTGCCGCAGTGATGGCAATTATCGTTGCAACTGCTACTTTACTGCCGGATTACACCATACAACTCCTTTTTTTAGGCTCCGTAAAATTAAAATGGATCGCCTTGTTTTACGTTTTGTTTGACCTGATCAGCATTACCGGCCCTAATGCCGGCGGCGAAATTTCTCATATTGGCGGTGCTATCGCAGGTTTCTTTTATATCAAACACATTCAGGGAAATACCATGTTGGGGCAGGCTTTTCAGCGATTTTCCAAACCAAAACCTTTGCAGGTCGTATCAAAAAACTATGCTAAAAACAGTACGCTGCAATCAAAAGAAGAGGAAGTAGATTCTATTTTAGACAAAATTTCACATTCCGGCTATGCCAGCCTCACCAAAAAAGAAAAAGAAACCCTCTTTAATGCCAGCAAAGATTAAACCTGCAAAAAAGCTTTACTTTATAGATAAAGTAATTTTATTTTTTACCCTTATTGCTTCTGTTTCTATCCTGCTTAGTTTACTGGCCAGTTTAATCGATCCGCGTATCTGCTGGTGGCTTGCTTTTTTCGGGCTGGCCTATCCGCCAATTCTTCTTACTAACTTAATATTAGTTTTATACTGGTTCATGCGGTTTAGCAATTTTATTTTTATTCCGCTGATTAGTATTTTGTTGGGCTGGAGCATCCTGATCAATAGTTTTAACATCAGCAACTCTTCTCCCGACGGGTCAAAAAAATCTTCTGATTACCTTAGGATGATGACTTATAATGTACATAGTTTTGCCGGAGTTGGTATAAACAGTGCTAAACCTACGCGAACAGAAATATTGCGGATAATTAAAGATGAACAGCCTGATGTTATCTGTTTGCAAGAATTTTTCACGCGGCAAAAAGGTGAATTTGCGATGGTGGATTCATTAAAAAAAGTATTGCATACCAATTATTTTCATTCGTTCTCAGTTAACGATATTAATTATGAAGGTAACGGAATTGCTGCTTTTTCAAAATTTCCCATCATCCATAAAGGGCTCATACAATTGGCAGATAAAAACAGCACGAACCAGTGTATTTTTATTGATATAAAAAAAGCAGATCGGATTATCCGTATTTATGCCGTGCATTTGCAATCAATCCAGTTCATGCCGCAGGATTATCAAGTGATAGACAGTGTATCAAAAGCAGAAGAATCCAATCTGCATTCCTATAAAAGAATTGCCAGCAAGCTAAAATATGCTTTTTTAAAACGGAGCGAGCAGGTTTATTTAGTAAAAAATCATGCAAACACTTCGCCCTATCCTTATATTATTGCCGGGGATTTCAACGATACGCCTGCTTCTTTTGCGGTCAATAAAATGGCTTCCGGTTTAAAAAATGCTTTTCGTGAAAAAGGAAACGGGTTCTGCACCACTTATAACGGTGATTTCCCTAATTTTCAGATCGATTATATTTTGGCCAAACCTGATTTCAAAGTAATCAATTATAAAGTTTTCAAGAAAAAGCTTTCTGACCACTATGCCGTCCGGGCAGATTTGCTTTTAAAATAAGAGCCTGTTTAAATTTATATAAGAAAAAATCCTAATACTTCTTTTACCCTATAAAAATTGGTGTTTGTATCAATTTAAATAAACCAAAAATCAAATGTCTGCTATTTTTTAGGTGATAAAAGAAGCATAGAAATCTAATCAAGCAAATTTAAAACAGGCTCTAAGTTAAAAACCACCTTTTTATTTAAATTTGTCCGATGCAGCAACTTTTTATTTACAATACTTTAACGCGTAAAAAAGGAGGATTTAAAGCCATAAATCCTCCTTTTGCCGGGATGTATGTTTGTGGCCCAACTGTTTACAGCGACGTGCATCTGGGAAATTGCCGCACGTTTATTTCTTTCGACCTTATTTTTCGTTATCTTGCTCATTTAGGTTACAAAGTCCGCTACGTCAGGAATATTACGGATGCCGGCCACTTAGAAAGCGATGCCGATCAGGGCGAAGATAAAATCTCCAAAAAAGCAAAGTTAGCACAATTGGAGCCAATGGAAATCGTACAAAAATATACAGTAGATTTCCATCAGGTCATGGAGATACTGAACATAAAACCGCCAAGCATTGAACCAACTGCTACCGGACATATTATTGAACAAATCGAGCTGGTAAAAACGATTTTAGAAAAAGGCTTGGCTTATGAAGTTAACGGTTCTGTTTATTTTGATGTCGGGAAATACAATCAAAACCATAATTACGGTATTTTAAGCAACCGGAATTTGGAAGATATGCTCAACAATACACGTAATCTCGGCGGACAGGAAGAGAAACGCGGCAAGCTTGATTTTGCTTTGTGGATTAAAGCCAAACCTGAACATCTGATGAAATGGCCTTCTCCCTGGAGTGTTGGTTTCCCGGGCTGGCATTTAGAATGTTCTGCCATGAGCAAAAAATATCTGGGCGAACAGTTTGATATTCATGGCGGTGGAATGGATCTGGCTCCAACACACCATACCAATGAAATTGCCCAAAATGAAGCCGCTTGCGGTAAAATGCCAGCTAATTACTGGATCCATACGAATATGCTAACAGTAAACGGACAAAAAATGTCTAAATCGTTAGGTAATAGTTTTTTGCCGGAAGAACTTTTTTCAGGAAACCATTCCTTGCTTAATAAAGGGTTTAGTCCGATGACGGTACGCTTTTTTATGTTGCAGGCACATTACCGGAGTACGCTTGATTTTTCAAACGAAGCTTTGGAAGCATCAGAAAAAGGTTTTAAAAGAATGATGAACGCTTTTGCTTTGGCACCAAACTTAAAAGCATCGGCCAACGGAGAAATCGAAATAGAACCTTTACAGCAACGGTGCTATGATGCGATGAACGATGATTTTAACAGTCCGGTTTTGATAGCAGAATTGTTTGAAGTTTGCCGGATCGTTAATTCCGTGCATGATCAGAAATTGAAGATCGATCAGCACAACCTGGGGCTTTTACAGCAACTATTGCAGGATTTTGTGGTAGAAGTTTTAGGTTTAAAAGATGAATCCGCTGGATCAGAAGAACTGCCGAAAGTGCTTGATTTTGTGATTAATTTACGCAGCGAAGCAAAATCAAACCAAGACTATGCCACCTCTGATAAAATCCGCCAAGGTATGCAACAAATTGGTTATCAGCTAAAAGATAGTAAAGAAGGCACAAGTTGGACAAAAATTTAAAACTAAATAACCAATTGCCAAACGGTGGGTCAATCACAAAAAAAGTATGATAAAAACAGCATTGACATCATAATAAACCTAAACAGAAGCAGTTTAATCTCAGTTGGTTTTACCAACATATCATATTCATTTTTATTACCCGCACCACGAAAAAAATTTTAATAACTTGCGGCCAACCTCTTATCACTTATGAAAAAAACATCCGTTGCTCTTGTGGTTTTTTTATGCTTTGGCCAATTGCTTTCAGCACAAAAAACAGCACAGGTAAAAGAAGTATTAGACATTGAAAAAGATTATAACAAAACTATTGCCCAAAAAGGCATCCGGGATGGTTCCTTAGCTGTCATGGAACCTGATGCCATTGTGTTTAAACCTGAACCTGTTTCTGCAAAAACTTTTTACACCAACAGTGAAAAAATACCGGGAAAATTTACGGAAACACCTAAAATTGCCCGTATTTCTGCAAACGGGGATTTGGCTTTTTCCGCCGGTTCTTATACTGCAAAAGAGGGGACAGATGATGCAGATTATGGCGAATATCTTTCTATTTGGCGGACAGACTTATATGGAAAACTAAAAATGATTTTCAATATAGACATGCAGCATCCGGAGCCTAAAGAAACACAGATCGTGGATTTTAAAGACCCGCGTACTGCTGCAACCCGTGCCATCAGCAAAGATCCTTTTAATGGCCGCAACATCATCATCACAACAGATAAATTATTTAATTCTTCGTTGAATTTCTCTTCAATTTCAGCTTATAAGGAGTTTTTAACGTTAGACGGCAGATACTATTTCCCAGGATTTGAACCCATTATTGGCCAGGATAAGATTTTGCAGTTTGTTGGGAACCAAGCTATTACCATTGAAGCTTTAAACACCGGTGCCGGCCGGGCTACCAGCAGCGACCTTGCTTATAGTTACGGCAAAGCCAAGATTACAAAAGGTGGGATTACCAATAATTACAATTATATCCGCATCTGGGAACCGGATAAATCCTACAAATGGAATATTTTGGTGGAGATATTTTCCCCTATCGAAAAATAGGTGATAAAAGAAGTATCAAACAGGAAAGGCCGCTTATTCAATCGGCCTTTCCTGTTTATAATTTTACAGTAAATTCTTATTAAAACAACTGCTCAATGATCTGATCAGCCGACAAACCTTCTGCTTCTGCCCGGTAATTACGAACAATCCGGTGCCGTAAGATTGGTTTAGCCACTGCTTGCACATCTTCAATATCCGGTGAGTATTTTCCGGAGATAACTGCATGGCACTTCGCCCCTAAAACCAGAAATTGCGAAGCTCTCGGCCCTGCACCCCAGCTTAACAACTGGTTGACTTTTGGAGTCGCCAAAGCAGTGTTCGGACGAGTTTTTGCAGCTAACTTTACGGCATATTCCAGCACATGGTCTGTTATAGGTATGTTTCTGACCAATTGCTGAAAAAACCGTATCTGCTCAGCGTTCAGTATTTTATTCACCTTGTTGGCAACTGTACCGGTTGTGTTTTTTACAATATTTATTTCTTCCTGAAAGGTAGGATAGTTTAAAGCTATATTAAACATAAACCGGTCCAATTGAGCTTCTGGCAAAGGATAAGTCCCCTCCTGCTCTATCGGATTTTGGGTAGCTAATACAAAAAAAGGTTTATCTAAATGATGTGTAACACCAGCAGCAGTAACTGATTTTTCCTGCATCGCCTCCAATAAAGCTGCCTGTGTTTTGGGTGGTGTCCGGTTAATTTCATCTGCCAAAATAATATTAGAAAAAACAGGCCCTTTTATAAATTTAAAAGTCCGGTCTTCTCCCAAAATTTCAGAACCAATAATATCTGAAGGCATTAAATCCGGCGTAAATTGAATGCGGTTGAAAGTCAAATCAAGCACTTGAGCCAATGTTTGCACTAATAAAGTTTTTGCCAAGCCCGGCACCCCTACCAATAAGCAATGGCCATTACTGAAAATACCTATTAAAACAGATTTAACTACTTCATCCTGGCCAACAATAACCTTACTGATTTCTGCTTTTACTTCATGGTATAAAGTATGCAGAGCATCTGCCGCTTCCACTTCTGATAGGTGTTGCATATATTTATTTTACCTGTGCTGAAGCTGTAGCAGGCATCCAGGTTTTAAGCTGATCACAAGTTTGATATTCAGGATCAATATTGATATAAGTTTCTTTGCGTCGTTTTTCAAACCACTGACTTACCGTTTTGCTAGTCTTGCTTTCGGCAGCAGCATCTTTTAATTTAGGAAAATCCTGGGCAAGGTTTGCTTTGTGTGCATCGGTTTTGGATTTTAAGTACAAAATTTTGTAGCTCTTTTTATTATTTTGTGCGGTAAACAAAGCAGGCTTTGCAATACTTCCTACTTTCATTGTATCCACCAAAAGTGCAATTTGCGGATCCAATTTATCTGTTGGGATAAAAGTAGAACGGCTTTGTACATCTTCAGCATTCAGCATCATACCACCATTATATTTAGTTTCGTTGTCATCAGAATAATAAGAAGCAGCATTGGAAAAATCAAGCTTTTTAGTTTTTATGGTGTTATAAATACTGTCTGCTTTTGTTTTTGCCCGATCCAAACTGGCTTGCGTTATCTCAGGAACAATCAAAATATGCCTTACATGCACCTGTTCGCCGCGGCGTTCTATCACTTGTAAAAAATGGAAACCAAAATCGGTTTCAAAAACTGGTGAAATTTCTCCTGCTTTCAACTTAAAAGCCATTGCAGCAAACTCTTTTACAAAAGTAGAACGGTCTGCAAAACCTAAATCTCCGCCAGCAGGTGCCGATCCCGGATCTTGCGAATAAAGTGTGGCCAAGGTTGCAAAATCTTCTCCTTTTTTGATACGCTCACGCAAGGATTCAGCCTTTTCACGTGAAAGCTGCTTCTCTTCTTTTGTCAATTTTGGATTGAAAACAATTTGCGCAATTTCTACCTCTTTGTTGATAGAAGGCAAACTGTCTTTTGGGATTGAATTGAAATAATTTTTAACATCCTGCGGCGTAACACTGATTTTCTCTGTGATTTTCTGCTGCATCCTTTGTGCAGTAAGCAATTCACGAATATCTGGACGAATTTCATCCTTATACTGAATAATTGATTTTCCAAGAAAACCTTCCAACTTATCCTGTCCGCCAGTACGTTGCACATAATAGCGCATCCGCTTGTCAACTTCATTGTCCACGTCCTCGTCTTTTACAATTACACTATCAATCACAGCCTGTTGTGCAAGCAATTTTTGGGTAAGTAGCTGCTGTAAAACCTGGCACTTTACAGCCAGGCTTGGCTGGTTGCCCTGCGCTAAATATTCAGTATATTGTCTTTCAATATCAGAGCTTAAAATAATACTGCTGCCAACAACTGCGGCAACTTTATCCAACGATTTTTTTTGACCCGAAGCTGTAAACACACTTATCGCAAAGCACAGGATCAAAACGGTAAACTTTCTCATATAATTCATTTGCTGTTAATTACACATGCTGTTTTTACCATGTATAATTGGTTAAATTTCGCAAAAATTTTTCACCTGTCAGCACAAAACTTTATCAGGTTTAACTTAACTGCAATATTCCTGAATTTATGGCGAAGGCAGAAACAGTTTAACTATTTTTAACCAAAATTACTTTATGCAAACCGAATATGCAGCCGCGCTCCGGATTTTGATGAATGATGACTTGTACCTCACTATGGAAGATTTATGGCAGAAAGAAAATCCAGTCCTTGAACCTTTACCTGAAAAACCAGGTATAATTATCGCTAAGGAGTTTACTTTTATAGGGAAAAACATGAAAAACTTCCTGATTTTAACCAATGAAATTTTGCAGGAAAACCATTTGAACGCTTTAGAAAGTAGCCTTTTGCGAAAGCAACTGAACTTGGACGATGTTGCAATTGTTGATTATTCAGCTTATCCAAACACTAATTTTGAACAATTAAATGCTTCTTTTATGCCACAAAAATTAGTGTGCTTTGGGTTGAAACCAGCAACATTAGGTTTGCCGGAAACAAAACTGAACCAAATAAGCAATTATGCTGATTGCCTGATTTTATATACTTATAGTTTTAATGAAATGCTGGGGAATAAAGAAAAAACCAAAACCTTTTGGGAACCAATGAAAGCTTTATAATGATCAAAGAACTTGTTTTCGCCACTAATAACGCACACAAAATTGAAGAAGCAGCATATACTGTTGGCAGCCAATTTAAGATTTTAAGTTTAAAAGATATTTTGTGTGAAGATGATATTGAAGAAACCGGAACTACTTTTAAAGAAAACGCTTCTATCAAAACACATCACATTCATCAAAAATACAACTTGGATTGTTTTGGTGATGACAGCGGTTTAGAAATTGAAGCTTTAAACGGAGAACCCGGCGTTTACTCTGCCCGTTATGCCGGCAATCACGATGCAAATATAACGCTTGTACTAAATCGCTTGCAGGGCGTAAATAACCGGAAAGCCAGGTTCAAAACAGTAATTTCTTTGATTTGGAAAGGACAGGAATTTTGGTTTGAAGGAATTGTACCCGGCACGATCCGTACAGAACTTTCCGGTAGCCGGGGTTTTGGTTATGATCCGATTTTTCAGCCGGATGGTTATATGGTTACTTTTGCAGAAATGTCTTTGCAGGAAAAAAACAGGATCAGCCACCGCGGAAAAGCAATAGCACAACTGATTGATTTTTTAAAGAAGCTATAACTGATACTTCTTTTATGGCATAAAAAAGCTGCTTTCGGATTTTCCGAAAGCAGCTTTTAGTTTATAGTGCTAACTTTATTGTTATTTTACTTCTTCAAAATCAACATCTGTTACAGAGTCGGTTTCGCTTCCTGCCGGTTGCTTTGCATGAGTACCGCTATCTGCAGCTGGTTCACTATGCGCGCCTCCGTCTTGTGTTGCTTTGTACATTTCTTCAGATGCTGCATTCCATGAATTTTGCAATTCAGTTTGAGCAGTATCCATATCAGCTATGTTTTTGGCAGCATAAGCTTGTTTCAACTTGGCTAAACCTGCTTCAATCGGAGCTTTTTTATCCGCAGAAATTTTATCGCCATATTCTTTCAATTGTTTTTCTGTGGAAAAGACAAGCGCATCAGCAGCATTCAGTTTTTCAACTTCTTCTTTAGCACGTTTATCAGATTCTGCGTTTGCTTCGGCTTCATCTTTCATTTTTTTAATGTCAGCATCAGTCAAACCTGAAGAAGCTTCAATACGGATTTTTTGTTCTTTTCCGGTTGCTTTGTCTTTTGCAGATACATTTAAAATACCGTTTGCATCAATGTCAAAAGTAACCTCAACCTGCGGGATACCACGGGGAGCAGAAGGGATTCCATCCAAGTGAAAACGGCCAATGGTACGATTTTGAGCAGCCATAGGACGTTCTCCCTGTAAAATATGGATTTCTACGGAAGGCTGGTTATCAGAAGCAGTAGAAAATGTTTCTGATTTTTTAGAAGGAATAGTTGTGTTGGCATCAATCAATTTCGTCATCACACCGCCCATCGTTTCGATACCAAGAGAAAGCGGTGTAACATCCAACAATAACACGTCTTTTACTTCTCCGGTCAAAACACCACCTTGAATAGCAGCACCGATAGCCACAACTTCATCCGGGTTTACGCCTTTTGAAGGTGCCTTTCCAAAGAATTTTTCAACTGCTTCCTGGATTGCCGGAATACGGGTTGAACCACCCACTAATATAATTTCGTCAATATCAGTAGTGCTATAACCAGCGTTTTTTAAAGCTGTACGACAAGGCTCAACTGTTCTCTTGATCAAACTATCAGCCAATTGCTCAAATTTTGCACGGGTTAAAGTTTTTACCAAGTGCTTCGGCATGCCATCTACAGCAGTAACATATGGCAAATTAATCTCTGTTTGTGTAGTGCTTGATAATTCAACTTTGGCTTTTTCAGCAGCTTCTTTCAAGCGTTGCAAAGCCATCGGGTCTTTACGAAGATCAATTCCTTCATCACTTTTAAATTCATCGGCCAACCAATCAATAATTACCTGGTCAAAATCGTCACCGCCTAAATGGGTATCACCGTCGGTCGATTTTACTTCAAAAACACCATCGCCAAGTTCCAAAACAGACACGTCATGCGTACCACCACCGCAGTCAAATACCACGATCTTCATGTCTTTATGCGCTTTGTCCAATCCATAAGCCAAAGCAGCAGCAGTTGGTTCATTGATAATCCTGCGCACTTTCAAACCTGCAATTTCACCTGCTTCTTTTGTGGCTTGCCGTTGTGCATCGTTAAAATAAGCCGGAACTGTAATCACGGCTTCTGTTACTTCTGTCCCCAAAAAATCTTCAGCCGTTTTCTTCATTTTTTGAAGTATAATTGCTGATATTTCCTGAGGAGTATAATTGCGGTCACCTATTGCTATCCTGGGCATATCGCCATCGCCCTTAACTACTTTATAAGGGACGCGTTCAATTTCTTTAGTTACTTCGTTAAACTTATTACCCATAAAGCGTTTAATCGAAGAAATGGTTCTTGTAGGGTTAGTAATTGCCTGACGTTTTGCAGGATCCCCTAATTTACGTTCGCCATTGTCCACAAATGCCACAACAGAAGGGGTTGTGCGTTTGCCTTCACTATTTGCAATAACAACAGGTTCGTTACCTTCCATTACTGCGACACAGGAATTTGTTGTTCCTAAATCTATTCCAATAATTTTAGCCATAATATGATTAATTTTTCTTAAAATTCTAATTATAAAATATAGTTACTATTGAACAAGCTATGTGCCAAGCAATAGATTTATCATTAATAAGTATTAGCTGACATGTTTTATTTTAATACTAACCGTGGTACAGAGTTTCAAAATGACATCCTGTCATCTTTTATATTTCTTACTGTAATTACTTCTTGTTCTACTTATTTTAATATGACTGTCCGCAATCAATACCAAGTATTGTCTAAAGCGGCTATTATTAGCCTGTCGAACAGTTTTTCACCAAAATACCTTCGGTTGAACTTGTAACAGAATTCATCGAGGTAGTTTTGAA